>JADMIO010796481.1_pt1 | contig 92293 bp, 87 predicted proteins | sample 8958161 | NCBI WGS metagenome assembly JADMIO01 (sample SAMN16585339, study PRJNA669376) | soil metagenome | isolation source: Crop rotation soil | place: USA: Cullars Rotation, Alabama | collected 2011
CTTTCCCGTAAACTTCACATCCCGACCACATACAGGCAAAGTAATGGCATTACCGCGAGCCATTACTCCTACGCGCGCAATTAACGAATCCACCATCGGGGCAGCTGGTGTCGATAACGAAGTATCTTCAACCGGTTGAGTATTGAGCGTATGTTTTGGAATAACAGGCGCACGCTTCATTATCTAATCTCCCAGCGTGGTTTAATCAGACGATCGAAAATTTCATTGCAGACAGGTTCCCAAATAGAAAGAGCATTTCTCCAGGCACCAGTTGAAGAGCGTTGATCAATGGCCTGTTCAAAAACAGTTCTCATCCGGATCTGACCTTTACCAACTTCATCCGTTTCACGTACAACATTTTTTAGAACCATGCTTCCCCAGGCATCCCGAATTTGCTCCTCCATCCACGGGGACTGAGAGCCATTACTATTGCTGTATTTGGTAAGCAAAATACGTACATCAGGCTCGAACCCTTTAAGATCAACGTTCTTGAGCAGATCACGAAGCATATCGAAAAACTGCAGTGCGGAGGTGTAGTCAAACAACTCAGCAGGCGTGGGAACAATCAGCACATCAGCAGCACATACGACATTAATCGTGCCGATACCCAGGTTAGGCGCGCTGTCAATAACTATGACATCATAGTCATGAGCAACAGTTTCAATGGCCAGTCGGAGCATCAGGTGTGGATCGGTGGGCAGTTTACCTTCATCAAATTTGCCCATTAACTCAGTTTCAATACGGTGCAGAGCCAGACAGGAAGGAATAATGTCAAGCCCCGGCCAGCAAGTGGGCTTTATTGCATAAGTGACATCGTCCTTTTCCCCAAGATAGAAAGGCAGGAGAGTGTCTTCTGCATGAATATGAAGATCTGGTACCCATCCGTGATACATTGAGGCTGTTCCCTGGGGGTCGTTACCTTCCACGAGCAAAACACGTAGCCCCTTCAGAGCCAGATCCTGAGCAAGATGAACAGAAACTGAGGTTTTGTAAACGCCTCCTTTATGGGCAGCAACCCCGATCACCGGTGGAAATACGTCTTCAGCACGTCGCAATCGCGTACCAAACACATCACGCATATGATTAATTTGTTCAATTGTATAACCAACACGTTGCTCAACCCGTCCTCGAATTTCCATATCCGGGTGCGGTAGTCGCCCTGCTTTCTCGGCATCTCTGATAGCCTGAGAAGAAACCCCAACTAAATCCGCTGCTTCACCTATTCTCCAGCGCCGGGTTATTTTCCTCGCTTCCGGGCTGTCATCATTAAACTGTGCAATGGCGATAGCCTTCGTCATTTCATGACCAGCGTTTATGCACTGGTTAAGTGTTTCCATGAGTTTCATTCTGAACATCCTTTAATCATTGCTTTGCGTTTTTTTATTAAATCTTGCAATTTACTGCAAAGCAACAACAAAATCGCAAAGTCATCAAAAAACCGCAAAGTTGTTTAAAATAAGAGCAACACTACAAAAGGAGATAAGAAGAGCACATACCTCAGTCACTTATTATCACTAGCGCTCGCCGCAGCCGTGTAACCGAGCATAGCGAGCGAACTGGCGAGGAAGCAAAGAAGAACTGTTCTGTCAGATAGCTCTTACGCTCAGCGCAAGAAGAAATATCCACCGTGGGAAAAACTCCAGGTAGAGGTACACACGCGGATAGCCAATTCAGAGTAATAAACTGTGATAATCAACCCTCATCAATGATGACGAACTAACCCCCGATATCAAGTCACATGACGAAGGGAAAGAGAAGGAAATCAACTGTGACAAACTGCCCTCAAATTTGGCTTCCTTAAAAATTACAGTTCAAAAAGTATGAGAAAATCCATGCAGGCTGAAGGAAACAGCAAAACTGTGACAAATTACCCTCAGTAGGTCAGAACAAATGTGACGAACCACCCTCAAATCTGTGACAGATAACCCTCAGACTATCCTGTCGTCATGGAAGTGATATCGCGGAAGGAAAATACGATATGAGTCGTCTGGCGGCCTTTCTTTTTCTCAATGTATGAGAGGCGCATTGGAGTTCTGCTGTTGATCTCATTAACACAGACCTGCAGGAAGCGGCGGCGGAAGTCAGGCATACGCTGGTAACTTTGAGGCAGCTGGTAACGCTCTATGATCCAGTCGATTTTCAGAGAGACGATGCCTGAGCCATCCGGCTTACGATACTGACACAGGGATTCGTATAAACGCATGGCATACGGATTGGTGATTTCTTTTGTTTCACTAAGCCGAAACTGCGTAAACCGGTTCTGTAACCCGATAAAGAAGGGAATGAGATATGGGTTGATATGTACACTGTAAAGCCCTCTGGATGGACTGTGCGCACGTTTGATAAACCAAGGAAAAGATTCATAGCCTTTTTCATCGCCGGCATCCTCTTCAGGGCGATAAAAAACCACTTCCTTCCCCGCGAAACTCTTCAATGCCTGCCGTATATCCTTACTGGCTTCCGCAGAGGTCAATCCGAATATTTCAGCATATTTAGCAACATGGATCTCGCAGATACCGTCATGTTCCTGTAGGGTGCCATCAGATTTTCTGATCTGGTCAACGAACAGATACAGCATACGTTTTTGATCCCGGGAGAGACTATATGCCGCCTCAGTGAGGTCGTTTGACTGGACGATTCGCGGGCTATTTTTACGTTTCTTGTGATTGATAACCGCTGTTTCCGCCATGACAGATCCATGTGAAGTGTGACAAGTTTTTAGATTGTCACACTAAATAAAAAAGAGTCAATAAGCAGGGATAACTTTGTGAAAAAACAGCTTCTTCTGAGGGCAATTTGTCACAGGGTTAAGGGCAATTTGTCACAGACAGGACTGTCATTTGAGGGTGATTTGTCACACTGAAAGGGCAATTTGTCACAACACCTTCTCTAGAACCAGCATGGATAAAGGCCTACAAGGCGCTCTAAAAAAGAAGATCTAAAAACTATAAAAAAAATAATTATAAAAATATCCCCGTGGATAAGTGGATAACCCCAAGGGAAGTTTTTTCAGGCATCGTGTGTAAGCAGAATATATAAGTGCTGTTCCCTGGTGCTTCCTCGCTCACTCGACCGGGAGGGTTCGAGAAGGGGGGGCACCCCCCTTCGGCGTGCGCGGTCACGCGCACAGGGCGCAGCCCTGGTTAAAAACAAGGTTTATAAATATTGGTTTAAAAGCAGGTTAAAAGACAGGTTAGCGGTGGCCGAAAAACGGGCGGAAACCCTTGCAAATGCTGGATTTTCTGCCTGTGGACAGCCCCTCAAATGTCAATAGGTGCGCCCCTCATCTGTCAGCACTCTGCCCCTCAAGTGTCAAGGATCGCGCCCCTCATCTGTCAGTAGTCGCGCCCCTCAAGTGTCAATACCGCAGGGCACTTATCCCCAGGCTTGTCCACATCATCTGTGGGAAACTCGCGTAAAATCAGGCGTTTTCGCCGATTTGCGAGGCTGGCCAGCTCCACGTCGCCGGCCGAAATCGAGCCTGCCCCTCATCTGTCAACGCCGCGCCGGGTGAGTCGGCCCCTCAAGTGTCAACGTCCGCCCCTCATCTGTCAGTGAGGGCCAAGTTTTCCGCGAGGTATCCACAACGCCGGCGGCCGGCCGCGGTGTCTCGCACACGGCTTCGACGGCGTTTCTGGCGCGTTTGCAGGGCCATAGACGGCCGCCAGCCCAGCGGCGAGGGCAACCAGCCGAGGGCTTCGCCCTGTCGCTCGACTGCGGCGAGCACTACTGGCTGTAAAAGGACAGACCACATCATGGTTCTGTGTTCATTAGGTTGTTCTGTCCATTGCTGACATAATCCGCTCCACTTCAACGTAACACCGCACGAAGATTTCTATTGTTCCTGAAGGCATATTCAAATCGTTTTCGTTACCGCTTGCAGGCATCATGACAGAACACTACTTCCTATAAACGCTACACAGGCTCCTGAGATTAATAATGCGGATCTCTACGATAATGGGAGATTTTCCCGACTGTTTCGTTCGCTTCTCAGTGGATAACAGCCAGCTTCTCTGTTTAACAGACAAAAACAGCATATCCACTCAGTTCCACATTTCCATATAAAGGCCAAGGCATTTATTCTCAGGATAATTGTTTCAGCATCGCAACCGCATCAGACTCCGGCATCGCAAACTGCACCCGGTGCCGGGCAGCCACATCCAGCGCAAAAACCTTCGTGTAGACTTCCGTTGAACTGATGGACTTATGTCCCATCAGGCTTTGCAGAACTTTCAGCGGTATACCGGCATACAGCATGTGCATCGCATAGGAATGGCGGAACGTATGTGGTGTGACCGGAACAGAGAACGTCACACCGTCAGCAGCAGCGGCGGCAACCGCCTCCCCAATCCAGGTCCTGACCGTTCTGTCCGTCACTTCCCAGATCCGCGCTTTCTCTGTCCTTCCTGTGCGACGGTTACGCCGCTCCATGAGCTTATCGGGTCCACTCGCGAACGCAGAAAGGCCCACCCGAAGGTGAGCCAGTGTGATTACATTTGCGGCCTAACTGTGGCCAGTCCAGTTACGCTGGAGTCACTAGTATTTAGGTGACACTATAGAAGCGGCCGCGACAACTTGTCCACGTGGAATTCTAAGCTTAGGATCCCAATGTGCTGGAAAGCCACTAAATCCAAGTGTGTGGCGCATCAGAGGAGCAGTATGTGTAATAGCACCATACCAGTCCGTTCCGGTTTTGTTAGCCTTCGTTAGCTGATAGATATCCCGGCTAAAGTCGGTGACATTGTATAATGCCTTTTCAGCATTCATGTCTATAGGTCCGCTGTAACCAAACTGACCACCTCGCAGGATGTAATCAGGAATAACAGGAGTTGAACCAGTTCCGAATTGAGGGTGTGTAAATACTGGAGCATTTCCGTTTGCGGCAGCCGTATTTTTCACCGCGTTCCAGGTCCAGTCAGCAAAGTCTTGCGTGTTCATCACGGGTTGACCTTTACCTGGATTCGTAGCACCGAACATTCCATCGTATGTGACGGTAAGTCTTTTACCAGTTTTTGAACCGCGCTTGGTTGTGTATACAATCACACCGTTAGCAGCGCGTGCACCGTAGATCGAGGCAGTTGCTGCATCCTTAAGTACTGTCGTTGTCTCTATATCGTCGGGGTTCAGGAAGTCAACATTCAGCGTAGGAACACCATCTACAACATAAAGAGGCTGGTTACCACCGAAAGCACCGAATCCACGAACGCGGATCTGGCTCGTCGTTCCGGGCTGCCCGTTTGTCACAACAGTAACACCGGCAACGCGACCTTGTAGTTGCTGCTCAACGTTACCGGAAGGAACAACGGTCAAGTCTTTCGTCTTCACCGTAGAAACGGCGCCAGTGATTGCTCTTCTGTTGTCGATAGAATATCCCGTGACAACAACTTCATCGAGGGAAGTCAGATCGACGTCCAACGCAATATTGATCGTTGTGCGATCACCAACGACTACTTCGCTGGTTTTGTACCCCACGAAGGTAAATACCAATGTAGCGTCTGGCGACGCATTGATAGTAAAACCTCCGTTGACATCTGTAACAGTACCCTGAGGGGTACCTTTTACCAAAACGTTTACGCCGGGCATGCCCGTACCTGTCTCATCGGCTACAGTACCGGTCACAGTTCTCTCCTGTGCCAGCGCTACTGAAGCCAACATTAGCATTAAAGCCAATGTCAAACTAAAGCTTTCGTAGAGCTTCTTCATAGTTAATGGTTTGAGTTAAAACTGATTGGTTGAGAAATTCCTGTGCTATCGCAATAGCCTTCAGAAAATTTTGGATAGCACCGTCGAATTTAAAAATTTTTGGGGTGGCCCGCAATAAAATGCACCACTTTCGCAATCGATTACGGTTTCGGTACCGCCACAATTGTGTTCGCAAACACAAAATGACCATATATCATCAAAATGTGGCGTTCATACCCTGCGAAACGCTTGAAATTCATCCCTCGCAAAGTCCATTATTAGTGTTATTTTCAGCCGATTTTTTTTATGAAGCTATTCGAGAAATACCCCCGTCCAGTTGACCAACTCCCTCAGCGGAAAAAAGGAAGAACTTAAACCTGTAAATCCAGGTCGGATCGGAATGTATGTGTGTGGACCAACTGTCTATAATGACGTGCACCTGGGGAACGTCAGAACTTTCCTCAGCTTTGATGTAGTATCTCGTTACCTAAGGTATCTCGGATACAAGGTTCGATATGTACGCAATATCACGGATGTCGGCCACCTCGAAAATGATGCTGACGAAGGCGAAGACAAGATTGCGAAGAAAGCCAGGCTGGAGCAACTCGAACCTATGGAAGTTGTCAAGCATTACACGGAAGGCTTTCATGAAGTCATGCGTCAATTCAATATTGTGCCGCCCAGCATTGAACCCTCTGCAACCGGTCATATTGTCGAGCAAATCGAAATCGTAAAAAAACTAATTGACAATGGGATGGCTTACGAAGTAAATGGATCAGTTTACTTCGACGTGACACGCTATAACGAACATCATAATTATGGTATACTGTCTGGTCGTGTGCTCGAAGAGTTGATGGAAAGTGGACGAAAGCTGGACAGCCAGGACGAAAAGAGAAACAAAGTTGACTTTGCGCTCTGGAAGCGGGCGTCACCATATCACATCATGCGATGGCCTTCTCCCTGGGGCGACGGGTTCCCAGGATGGCATATCGAGTGTACCGTGATGAGCACAAAGTATCTCGGTGAAAACTTTGACATTCACGGTGGTGGAATGGATCTCAAGTTTCCACACCACGAATGCGAAATCGCTCAGGCTGTGGGAGCGACAGGTAAAACACCAGTTAACTATTGGCTTCACTCCAATATGCTAACTGTTAACGGACAAAAAATGAGTAAGTCTCTTGGCAACTCATTTCTTCCGAGAGAGCTTTTCAGTGGAAATCACGCGTTGTTGGATAAGGGTTATGGTCCTATGGCCGTTAGATTCTTCATGCTTCAATCCCACTATTCGAGCACGCTGGATTTTTCGAATGAGGCATTAAATGCTGCGGAGAAAGGATTCAAAAAGCTTGCGAATGCATTAGGAATCGTAAAAAAACTAAGCCATCCAGGAGGAAGTAGCGGTGACGGAGAGTTGGAAAGGTCTCTAACCAATCTGGTTGGACAACTCTATATAAATATGGGTGACGATTTCAACACCGCAAAAACTATGGCGGTGCTTTTTGAGATGTCGTCCCGTATCAATGACTTTAAATCAGGGAACGTGTCGTTGAGTAAGGTTAGCGCCGATATTTTCGAAAGCTTCAAGGCTGCTTATATCGGTTTCTTCGAGGAAGTTCTCGGGCTGAAAGAAGAGGAAGAACAGAACAATGGATTGCTCACCGGTGTTATCAGCGTATTGATCGAGCTGCGGAAAAAAGCGCGGCAGGATCGGAACTTCGCGCTGTCGGATAAAATACGCGACGATCTTAAAGTGTTGGGGATTCAGTTGAAGGATGAAAAGGATGGGGAGATAAATTTTACGATTGATTGAGTTGAGAAGATGCGGAGTTGAGGAGATGTGAAGTTGAGAATAAATGAGAAGCGAGTGTTTAAAAAGATTTTCATACTGCCCATAAGACTGTACCAGCTTACGCTATCTCCATTGCTTGGAGCAAATTGTCGTCATGTTCCCTCCTGCTCTCAATACACTATCGAAGCGATAATGGAGTGGGGTGTTTTAAAAGGAATATGGCTTGGAATGAAACGCATTTCGCGATGTCATCCCTGGGGCACGCACGGATACGATCCTGTGCCCAAAAAGAAGCCTTTTTAATTAGCTGTGTTCGCACCAATCAACAGGCCACGCAATCGTTAGCATAAAGTTTTTAAAGCACTACGCAATCGTTTCCTGAAAATGTAAGAGAGATAGTTTACATTTAGCGGAATCTTTAAACCTATCATGGCCGATTTTCAAATCAAAAAAACACAGAAGGCTTACGATGTATGTATTGTGGGATCTGGGGCAGGCGGCGGAATGGCTGCCTATGTACTTGCAAAAGCAGGAGTTAAGGTTGTCTTATTGGAAGCGGGTCCATTGTACGATCCGGCAAAGCATGTCGCTCAGTTAAAATGGCCATGGGAATCTCCCCGTCGCGGTGCGAGCACACCATTGAGACACTTCGGAGATTTCGACGCTGCTTATGGCGGCTGGGAAATTGATGGCGAGCCATACACCCATAAAGACGATACGAAGTTTGATTGGTTCAGGTCCCGAATGGTCGGTGGAAGAACGAATCACTGGGGAAGAATTTCACTTCGCTTCGGTCCGAAAGATTTTAAACACAGAAGCATTGATGGTCATGGTGATGACTGGCCAATTTCATATGAAGATGTTGCACCCTGGTATGACAAAGTCGATCAATTGATCGGCGTGTTTGGATCGAAAGAAAATCTACCAAACGATCCGGACAGTATCTTTTTGCCTCCACCTAAAGCGCGCTTACACGAGCTGATGATTCAGGGTGCGGGCAAGTCTCTCAATATTCCGGTGATTCCTTCGCGGCTATCAATCTTAACGAAGCCGATAAATAAAGAAAGAGGCGCCTGCTTTTATTGCCGACAGTGCAACAGAGGCTGTACCGTGTACGGTGATTTCTCTTCGTCTTCAGTTCTCGTAAAGCCTGCAGTGGAAACCGGAAATGTGGACGTGATACCAAATGCGATGGCGCGCGAAGTCGTCGTCAACGGTGAAGGAAAAGCAACGGGTGTTTCTTTCGTCAACAAAGACGACATGCAGGAATACACAGTGTCTGCAAAGATCGTTATGCTTGCGGCGAGTTCTTGTGAATCGGCAAGAATTTTACTCAACTCCAAGTCCCCTCAGTTCTCTAACGGTCTGGCTAACGGCAGCGGTCTTGTCGGCAAGTACCTGCATGACTCAACTGGTGCGTCAATGGGCGGCATATTACCTCACCTCGTTGGACGTAAGCGTTACAACGAAGACGGCGTTGGTGGAATGCACGTGTACACTCCGTGGTGGCTTGATAACAAGAACCTTGATTTCCCACGCGGGTATCATATTGAATACGGCGGAGGAATGAATATGCCTGGTTACGGATTCGGATTCGGAATGCAAAACACGAACGGCAAATACCCTGGCCGTGATGGAAAGAAAAAAGAAGCTGGAGGATACGGCGCTTCATTAAAAGACGACTACCGTTATTTTTATGGCGCTACGATCGGAATGTCCGGACGCGGTGAAGCTGTTGCAAGAGAAGACAATTACTGCGAGATAGATCCGACAACTGTCGATAAATTCGGAATACCTGTGTTGCGCTTCCATTATAAGTGGAGCGATTTCGAGATCAAGCAGGCGAAGCACATGAAGGATACCTTCCGCGAGATCATTCACAAAATGGGGGGCGTCGTTACATCAGGAGATGATGATGGTGCTCACAATGACTATGGATTGCTGGCTCCCGGCCGTATCATCCACGAAGTTGGAACCACAAGAATGGGTAATGATCCCAAGAAATCCGTACTGAATAAAATGTCTCAAGCCCATGAATGCAAAAATCTTTTTGTAGTCGATGGTGGTCCGTTTGTTTCTCAGGCAGACAAGAACCCGACGTGGACAATCCTTGCACTTTCCATGAGATCATCCGAATACATACTTGACGAATTGAAAAAGCAAAGCCTCTAACAGTGACCAGAAGTCGAATGATGGTGTTGATATATTAGAAATTTAACAAAACGTTTATGCCTTTAAAGAAAATTACTCCTGCGACAGACCAATCGCGTAGAAAATTTATGAAGAATGCGGGTGTTGCAGCCGCTGCGTTTATAATAGTTCCAAGATTTGTGCTGGGTGGCAGCGGATTCAGAGCACCAAGTGATATGCTTTATGTAGCCGGCATTGGTGTGGGCGGAAAAGGCACGAGCGACATTGCCAATTTTGCAAAGAGTGGAAAGGCTGAGATCGCCTACTTGTGCGATGTTGATGATCGCAGAGCTGCCAAGTCGGTTTCCTCTTTTCCAAAAGCAAAATACTATAAGGATTACCGTCAAATGCTCGATAAAGAGCACAAGCATATAGATGCTGTTTCAGTGTCAACGCCGGATCACAGTCACGCTGTACAGGCACTTGCTGCAATGCAGTTGGGAAAACACGTGTATGTACAAAAGCCTTTGACGCACGATATCTATGAAGCTCGTGTGTTGACGGAAGCGGCGAAGAAGTACAAGGTCGTTACACAGATGGGTAACCAAGGCGCCTCTGGTGATGGAGTGCGTCAATTAATGGAATGGTATAACGCCGGACTGGTGGGTGATGTTCACACCGTTTACATCTGGACTGACAGACCAGTTTGGCCGCAAGGAATTCCCTGGTCAGATAAAAAAGCAGAAGTGCCAAAAGAACTGGACTGGGATCTTTGGCTGGGAACTGCTCCTTATAAAGAATACGTCGACAAGCTGGTTCCATTTAACTGGCGCGGGTGGTGGGACTATGGAACGGGTGCCCTGGGCGACATGGGTTGTCACCTTGTAGAACCTCCGTTCAGAGTATTGGGATTGCAGTACCCGACTGACGTAACCACAAGCGTAGGCAGCGTATATGTCGATGAATTCAAACGCGGCTACTTCCCTGACAGCTGTCCTCCATCGTCATATAGTATATTAACATTCGCGGCGGCAAATGGTAAGCCTGCTGTTAAGCTTCACTGGATGGATGGTGGTATTCAACCTGAACGTCCTGAAGAACTTGGACCGAATGAAAAAATGGGTGACGGTGGCAACGGCGTAATCTTCGTCGGCACAAAAGGAAAAATGATGTGCGGAACATATGGCATGTATCCGAGTCTGCTCCCAACGTCAAAGAATCAGGAAGTGAAAGTTCCACAAACCATAAAGCGTGTGCCCAACGGATCAGATGGACACTATGCACAATGGGTAGAAGCAAGCCTCGCCGGATACGGTAAGATGGAAGTCAGCTCACCTTTTGAAATTGCCGGGCCACTCACCGAAACTCTTCTCATGGGTAATCTTGCAATACGCAGCTATGACGTGCGCAAACCACGAGAAGGCAAGCCTGGTGATTTTGACTATCCAGGGCGGAACATCAAGCTTGTGTGGGATGGTCCTAATATGAAAGTCACGAACTTTGATGATGCGAACCAATACGTGCGTCGCGAATATCGTCAGGGTTGGAAACAATTGTCGCTGTAACGAGAGCAATGTCTCTGTGGCTCATTGAATGATTTATTTTTCGTTGAATTAATTCCAATTCATTATGGCACCCAAAAAGAATGTTTTGAACGTGGATTATTCTCGAAGGAAATTCCTGAAGAACGCAGGACTTACGGCAGCTGCCTTCACTATCGTCCCAAGATTTACATTGGGTGGAAAAGGATTTATTCCCCCAAGTGACACATTATACGTCGCAGGTATTGGTGTCGGTGGGAAGGGAACTGTGGATATGAAGGGCATCTCAAAACATCCGAATGCAAAGATCAGCTTCCTGTGCGATGTCGATGACCGACAGGCCGTGGAGTCGCGCAAGAATTTTCCTGCGGCCAAATACTATAAGGACTTCAGGATCATGCTTGATAAGGAGAACAAGAACATTGATGCCGTCTCCGTTACAACTCCTGACCACACACATGCGGTAGCGGCGATGGCAGCGATCCAGCGGGGGAAGCATGTTTATGTGCAGAAGCCTTTAACGCATTCCATCTACGAAGCACGCATGCTCACAGAAGCTGCGAAGAAATACAAAGTCGTGACGCAAATGGGCAATCAGTTTGCATCGGCAGATCACGTGCGACGCGCAAAAGAGTTGGTTGACGCAGGTATGATTGGAGATGTTACCGAAGTCAAAACATGGACGAACCGTCCCGTATGGCCACAAGGCATCCCCACCCCTACTGGAAAGTTTGATATTCCAAAAGAACTTGATTGGGATCTTTGGTTGGGCCCAGCAAAATTTATCGATTTCAATCCCATATATCTTCCATTCAACTGGCGTGGATGGTGGAGCTTCGGAACCGGAGCTCTTGGAGATATGGCATGTCACATCATGGATGCTGCATTCAGGATACTACCAATCGATTATCCAACCGAAGTTGAATGCAGCGCATCAACAGCGTGGTCTGGATTCTTTCAGGAAGCGGACTACAAAGACAGCTGCCCTGCATCTTCGATCATTCACCTGAAGTTCCCTCGTAAAGACGGTAAAGGTGACATCAAGTTTACCTGGATGGATGGCGGGTTGTTACCCGAACGTCCTGAAGAATTACTTCCCGATGAAATGCTCGGAGATACCGATGGTGGCTATCTATTCATTGGAACGAAAGGAAAGCTGATGGGTGATTACAACATGGCTCCCATTCTTCTTCCTACATCCCGAATGAAGGAAACATTACCTCCACAAACAATACCGAGAATTCCTGGCATTCAGGAAGCGCACTACACAACTTGGGTGGAAGCTTGTCTGAAAGGTTATGGTAAAATGGAATTGAGTTCTCCGTTTGAATATGCAGGCCCGATGACGGAGGCGGTGCTGATGGGTAACCTTGCTCTGCGAAGCTATGGTATGCGCGGACCCGATGGAAAAGGATATCCGGGTCGGAAGAAATTGATGTGGGATGCGAAGAATATGAGGATAACTAACTTCGAGCCGGCGAATCAATTTGTAAAGGATGAGTATAGAGCGGGATGGAGTTTGAATATTTAGGAGTTAGGAGTTAGGAGTTAGAATTTAGAAGTTAGAATTTAGAAGTTAGAAGTTAGGAGAATAAAGAACGGTCCCGATTGCTCGGGACCGTTTTAGTTTAAAAAATACGATCAAATCAGTTTAATGAACTGGCTAACTTTCCACTGGCCGTTGATGACAAGGGCACGTTCGACGTAGATGCGATGCTCGGTGCCATTTGAGGAGAAGACAATAGTTACCGGTATCGGGCTGAAGCGATGTTTGGGTTGCTCCTTTTGTTCAGTCCTGATGTACTGGATGTTGTTCCATTCAATACCTTTTGATCTTCCTTCATCGATTAGCAAGTCGAATGCGTGTTCGACTGTAGGCACAAGCTTCTGCTCGTAGTTGTTGGAGAAATCGCGTTTGGCATCCGCCAGATACGTTCCGTAGATCTCGGAGCTTTCGTTCATCATGTCATTGAAGTCTTCGAGTGAAGGAAACATTGAAGCATACTCTTTTGCCGAAGCATGTTGCAGCGCGCTTACAATTCGTTCTGCCATTTGTTCGGAGGTCGATACTCTTTTCTTCTTTTCAGTTACCATAGTATTGTTGGTCGTAAAAGCTGACAAAAAAAGCGTCAGTGCTGTTAGGGTGAAGGTTACTTTTTTCATATAGGGTCGTTGTTTGGTCGTTTAGCTTATAGATTAAAGGTCTGCCGGAGATTTCGGTGTTGGCACCATGTTACTAACCGGAGGCAATGATTTCAGATAACTGAATATTGATTTAAGATCATCATCCGTCATGTTTCTGTACATCTGCCATGGCATTGGAGGCAGCAAACTGCGTCCGCCTTCTTGTCCTTTGTACTTGCCTTTTCTTATCGCCGTGAGGAAGTTTTCAAAATTCCATGCGCCAATACCAGTATCATCCGGAGTCAGGTTAGCTGCATATGACAGTCCCCATGGTCCGACAAAAGCGGTAAGGTTCATGTTGAATAAAAGCCAGCCGTTCTTTGATGCATCTTTTTGCATCGGAGGCAATGCTTCGGTTTGATTGTGACCCGAAAGAATTCTTTTAGGGTCCGGTTCGGGACCGTGTTCCGTCATGACTTTTGGAGTATGACAGTCATTACATCCTGCGACGGTTACCAGGTATTTTCCTCTGGCAATAAGCTCCGTCTGTGAAGGCGGGGTCGGTGGCGTTGGTTTCTCATACACATCTTCATCTGCAGATTCTTTTTTGGTTTCGGGTGAGCAGGCCGCGAAAAGAACTGCTGCGATAATTGCTGCCATAACTATGGGGCGATTCATATCCGTAGTTTTTAAGGTTTGTTTTGTATCTCCCTTTACGGCATAGTTTCAAGCTTTGATACAAAAAACGCGGCCCAATGCAATGAGTGATGGAGTTTTTAGAATGAACGGCGGGTGGAGAGGAATGAATTTTAGCGGGCGAAACTGATGATGGGAGGTGGCATTTTCAGAAATTGAAACTACTCCCCTTGCCTTCCGCCTGGTAAGAGCAGCTTTATGAGCGTCCCGGATCCTGGGTCGCTTTCAATATCTATCGTACCTTCATTCAGTTCGGTAAATTCCTTGACGAGTACGAGTCCCAGGCCGGTACCTTTTTCTTTTTCGGTGCCGCAGGTCGATCGCTGGCCCTGCAATTGAAAGACGTTTAACAACCTTTTGCAATCTATGCCAACTCCACTGTCACGAAGCTCAATTCGTACGTTCGCTTCTTCGACAGCTGCAGAGATGCGGATGAATCCGCTTCGTGGAGTAAACTTTATCGCGTTGCTGATCAGATTTCTAAACACCGTCGCAAGCGTATGACGATCGCCCTTGATGCAAATGTGATTGTCAATGTTCAACGAGAGGCTGATCTCTTTCGCGATTATGTTCGGCTGATAGATATCTACGATGTTCTGAATAAACTCCTGCAACTGAATAACCTCCACGGAGCATTGGATGCCATTGGTCTGACTCAACGACCAGTCAAGAAGGTTCTCAAGAAGATGATTGAGTGTATCGACAGACTGTTCAACTTTTGAGCAGAGGCTTTCGATTTTGTCGGATTGACCTTCCTGGTTGTAATAGCTGAAAAGGCGGGTAAGGCTTTGAAAAGAAGTTACAGGTCCTCTGAGGTCATGACTTATGATTGAGAAAAACTTGTCTTTTGTATTGTTGAGATGCGATAGTTCCGCAGTACGTTCTTTTATCTTCTGCTCCATGCTGTCGTACAACATGGAATTCTGAATCGACACTGCAATTGACTGTGCCAGCGTGATCAGAAAATTTTCGTCAGACTGATCATAGACGCAGAAGTTCCGGCTTTCTGCCATCAGTACTGCGACCAGCTCGTCGCTCGCTAGTAGTGGAATTGCCACCTGACTCTCTACATCCGACAATCCTATCGGCTTCACAAAATTCAGGTCACCTTCATTGCTGACCGTTGCCAGATAATGTTGCTTTCGGCGGATACCCGTAAGGTTGATATGTCGCTTTCGAACTGCGGCCAGCCCGATGAGTCCCTGGCCAAACGCAACCTGTTCCCCTATTTTTGACGCGTCATAACCATGTTGAGCAAACACCGTAAGCACTTGTTTCTCGTGGTCCGGAATTAAAATCAGACTGTTTGCCATGCCGAATTGCTCGTCGAGGATCGCGAGGATGGTCTGCAGTTTTTCCGGCAAGCTTACCAACTTGTTGAGCTCAAAGGAAACCTTTCGGAAGATCTCCATCTTCCGGTTTGACTCGGCAAGTAAGGATGAAAGTTTTTCAATTTCCAATGTGCTCATGGCTTCACAAATCAAACGTGAACAATGGAAATTACTTCATAGATATCGGCAGCTCTGAGCTTGAAGATATGTTCTTTCTTTTGAACAATGGCCAGCGCATCAAGCTGCATCGACATGTTATCGAATATTTCTCCGGATGTCTGTGATTCTTTGTAGCGCAAGGTGATCTTGTACAGGGAATAGCTCACGGGACATGTGAGCACCGCGACCAGCATCGGGTTTGACCTTACGTTCTTTATCGTTTTGTTAAAGAACTGAAATGAAAGGGCAACATGATTGGAGTCGACGTAATAAATCTGCGAGATATAAGTAACGTTTGGAATATGATCGAGCGAAGAGGTAGCAACAATAGAAGGAATGACGCCCTGGAGTGCTGGCATTATTTCTTCCAATGTGGCTTGCGTTTGATTCATGATTGTCATGCTTTGATTTCCCCGCCTGTTCCAACCTTGGGCGATTGGTCAAATACCTGAGTCGCTTTAAACACAATTGCAATAAAAGGCGGATGAAAATAAGCTTTCAAAAATCCCGGTCCGGAATACCCAAACGAATCCAATATGTCGGTAAACTCCTTCATGAATTTATGCTGAAAATCAATTTCGTCCTGCGTGCATTCCCTTTGAAAAAGATATTGACCTTTGTATTGGTATCCTTCGTACGTGTGCAATTCGACACCCACAAGCGATATGATGGGATTCTCAGCGAGGTCCCTGAAGATTTTTTCTGTAAACTTTCTCGGAACAAAGCAGGTAAAAGTATCCGTTTCGGGATCGAATGAGACCCCGGTACATTTCGCCGGTTCCGGAACATTGTCCAGGCTTGTTGAGGCAATCCAAAGAGACAACGGCTGTTTCAGAAAATCAACATGCCATTCAGGTACGACCATGCTATGCCAGATAGTTTAACGTAGCTAAAAGATGTTCCTTATACGTCTTTCCGATCGGAATGGTTTTTTCAACCACCTTTAAAGTGTGTTCTCCAATGTTAACTTCTTCGATCGCGCTTTTTCGCACCACAAAAGATCGGTGCACCTGAATAAAGTCCTCCCGGGGTAGCTTCTCCAGCAGGTCCTTCAGTCGCATATTTATGATATGCCTTTTCTGACCGGTAACAATAAAGCAATATTTTTCGTCAACCTCCACCACCTGGATATCTCTAAGACGGATCTTAACCAGCCGGTTATTGTCCTTGATGTAAAACGTGTCGCCCATAGCCACGGGGTGATGAACCGAAGTGTTTGGGACATCTGAGTTGAAGATGGCAAGCTCAATTGCCGATTGCAGACTCGCCGGATTGTATGGCTTAATGATGTAGGCCTTGGGTGATGTGAGCTTGGCCTGGTTGAAAATCTCCTTGTCCTTGAAGGCGGTGACGAAAATAATGGGAATCCGGCTACTATGAGTGATCCGGGCTGCCAATTCAATGCCGCTGATCTTGTCATTGATCTCGATGTCCATCAGGATCAGATCCGGCGACGTTTCTTCCAATAATTGCAGCGCAGCTATCGCGTTGTCCACTATGCCGACAAGCTCGTAACCCAATTCCTTCACCACCAACGACAAAGATTCCGCGTATATTGGATCATCCTCAACAGCCAATATTTTAATTGTCGTAGACTCCGTCATAGGTTATTCATTACAAAATAGGGTTTTTACGGCTCTGTTCCACGTCACGTCTCAGCGCATTCTTGTTTTTTTTTGCGATTATTACTTATGGCTGAGGAATTATTGCGCTATGAAGAATCATCACTTCATTATGTAGTCGAGGGCACTGGTTCCAAAATACTTTTGGTCTTCCACGGCTTTGGGCAGACCCGCAAGGCATTCGATAAATTTTCAGCTTCACTTTCTGCCGAATACAAGCTCTATATTTTTGATCTCTACTTTCACGGTCAAAGCCATTGGGGTTATGGTGAGCATCCGCTTGAAAAATCCTTCTGGAAGAAAACGATGGCCCAGTTCTTCGAATTACATCCTTTCGACAAGTTTTCGCTCTGTGGATTTAGCCTTGGAGGAAAATTTGCACTCGCCACTCTCGAGGCATTTCCCGAAAAAGTGGAGTCACTCATCCTGATCGCTCCCGATGGAATAAAAACCAGCTTTTGGTACAGCCTGGCAACCTACCCAATGGTGTTCAGACAGCTATTCAAAAGTATGATCCTTCATCCTAGCCGGTTTGCAACCTTATCGAGGGCGTTAAAATCAACCGGAGTCCTTGACAAAGGCCTGATTCGTTTCGCAGATCTTCAAATGGATACGGAAGACAAGCGTCAAAGGGTGTACTCATCCTGGGTAGTCTTCCGGCATCTGTCGTTCGATCTTAAATCTGTCGCAGATCTCATCAACAAGCATTCGATCCGGCTCATCCTCATCACGGGAAAATTTGACAAAGTGATCCGATCAGAAAACATGAATCGATTGCTTGCTCACGTGAAGAAGTACAGGCACGAGATCCTTGAAACTGGTCACAACGGGCTCATCAATGAAAGCGCGGATTTTCTTGCAAAGTATTCAGACTAGCGAGACTTGGTCGCGCTAAATTTCTCCCCTGCGCAAGCCTTCAAACAGCGTTTAAATTATCTGCGAGAAAATGAAATATTCCCTCAGAATACCCACAAAATGCTAGTATTTTTGCCGCGTCAAATCCGCATTTTAAATCCATGATTTTATTCTTCCGTACGAAGGCCAACACCATTTATGCTGTTGGAACGGCACAGCCTTTGCAAATTTCAGATATTCAGAAGCTTACGTGGCTATTTAACACCGCCGAGCAGCTGACAGGAAAAGAGGTGACGGGCAATTTCCTCGGACCCCGAAAGGAGATGATTACACCGTGGAGTACTAATGCCGTGGAGATCACACAAACCATGGGCATCGCGGGTATTGAACGCATCGAAGAATTCCAGGTAGTCTCCAGTCCCGAAGTGAAGCATGATCGGATGCTGCAGGTCTTGTACAGCAAACTTGATCAGGACATTTTCACCATCCACCATACACCGGAACCTATAAATGAAGTCGACAATATTGCGGCCTACAGCCAGTCCGAAGGATTAGCATTAAGCGGCGAAGAAATAGCATACCTTGAAGAAGTCTCCCGGGAATTAGGCCGGAAACTTACCGACAGCGAAGTTTTTGGATTCTCACAAGTAAACTCGGAACACTGCAGGCATAAGATCTTTAATGGAACTTTCGTAATCGACGGAAGTGAGAAGTCAACGACGCTGTTTCAACTGATCAAGAAAACATCCAAGGAGAATCCAAACTTGCTCGTGTCGGCCTATAAGGACAACGTTGCATTTATCAAGGGTCCGAGGATTGAGCAGTTTGCACCTGAACGGCAGGACATTGCCGATTACTTTAAGGTAGTGGACATAGATTCGGTGATCTCTTTGAAAGCGGAGACACATAACTTTCCCACGACAGTAGAGCCATTCAACGGAGCCGCTACCGGTTCTGGCGGAGAGATCCGCGACCGGCTCGCTGGAGGAAAAGGTTCGTTGCCACTTGCGGGTACGGCTGTTTACATGACGTCCTATCCACGACTTGACGGCGAACGCTCCTGGGAAAAGAAATTTGCTGAACGAAAGTGGTTGTATCAAACGCCACAGGAAATACTCACCAAGGCTTCGGACGGCGCGTCGGACTTTGGAAATAAATTCGGTCAACCGTTGATCGTCGGAAGCGTCCTCACCTTCGAACATTTTGAAGGCGACAAAAAGTACGGGTTTGATAAAGTGATCATGCTTGCCGGAGGTATCGGCTTTGGAAAAGAGAAAGACAGCCAGAAAGAACATCTGCAATCAGGTGATAAGATTGTGTTGCTTGGGGGCGACAATTACCGGATAGGTATGGGTGGCGGTGCAGTTTCTTCCGTGGCAACGGGAGAATTTGCAAATGCTATAGAACTTAATGCGATTCAACGTTCAAATCCCGAAATGCAAAAACGGGTGATGAATGCGATACGTGCAATGGCGGAGTCATCAGTGAACCCGATCATCTCCATTCACGACCACGGAGCAGGTGGACACCTCAACTGCTTGTCAGAGTTGTTGGAGGAAACGGGAGGATCCATTAACCTGGATAAGCTTCCTGTTGGTGATCCTACTCTCTCCGATAAAGAAATCATAAGCAATGAATCTCAGGAGCGAATGGGTCTTGCCATCAAAGCCGATTCACTCGAGACGCTTAAAAAAGTTTCCGATCGCGAGCGTGCTCCCATTTATGTGGTGGGCGAAGCCAACGGAAATAATAAACTCATTTTTCAGAAACTAGGACAATCCAAAAAGCCGGTCGATCTGAAAGTAAAACATCTATTTGGTTCGTCACCGAAGACGGTCATCATAGACAACACCCTTACGACAAACTTCAAGCCCGTCGAATACGACGTTGAGAAGCTTCATGATTATCTGGAAGCCGTGCTGCAACTGGAAGCAGTTGCGTGCAAAGACTGGCTCACCAACAAAGTTGACCGTTCTGTTACAGGCAAGGTTGCCACACAACAGACGTGCGGACCAATTCAGCTTCCATTGAATAATCTTGGCGTGATGGCGCTGGACTTCCTTAACAAAAAAGGTGTGGCTACTTCCATTGGTCATGCTCCTGGGGCTGCACTGATTGATCCTTCTGCAGGAAGTAAACTTGCAATTGCTGAAGCGTTGACAAACATTGTGTGGGCACCACTCACGCACGGACTTAAAGGAGTGTCGCTGAGTGCCAACTGGATGTGGCCCTCAAAGAACAAAGGCGAAGACGCGCGTCTTTATAAAGCAGTAGAAGCAGTCAGCGAGTTTGCCATTAAGCTGGGTATTAACATTCCTACCGGGAAAGATTCACTTTCCATGACGCAGAAATATCCAAAGGATGTGGTCTATGCGCCAGGTACCGTAATTATCTCAGCTGTAGGGGAAGCAAGCGATATCACCAAAACAATATCACCGCTTATCGAACCGATAGAAGGCTCGAAAGTACTTTATATCGATTTTTCAGGAGACACTTTCAAACTTGGAGGAAGCAGCTTTGCGCAGGTATTGAACCTGCTTGGCAACGAGGCGCCTACTGTAAAAGACGAAAATCGTTTTGTCAAAGCATTTGATGCCGTTCAGGGACTTATCGGAAAAGGACTGATACTGGCAGGTCACGATATATCTGAAGGTGGGATGATCACAGCGTTGCTTGAAATGTGTTTTGCTCATCCGGAAACGGGGCTTACACTGAACTTGCAAAATTTGGGTGATGACCTGATAAAAATTCTCTTCAGTGAAAACCCAGGATTGATCATTCAGGTATCCAACGAAGATGAAGTTAAAAAATCGCTCAGCGATGCGGGCATAACATGTCATACACTTGGACATGTGACTTCAGAACGCAAGGTCACTGTCCATCACAACAACAACCTCTTCAAGTTCAAGATAGACGAGCTGAGGGACACGTGGTACAAGACTTCCTATTTGATGGATAAGGAACAACGGCCGGTTCCACATGCCGACAAAAGATATCACAATTACAAGAATCAGGTACTTGAATATAACTTCCAGGAAAAATTCGATGGACAATTCAGTAGTTACGGAATCGATCCAAAACGGCGAATACCATCGGGACTGAAGGCCGCAATTATCAGGGAAAAGGGTGTGAATGGCGATCGTGAGATGGCCTACACGTTGTACCTCGCCGGGTTTGATGTAAAAGATATTCACATGACTGATCTTGTGTCGGGCCGTGAAGATCTATCCGATGTTAACATGATCGTTTTTGTGGGCGGCTTCTCCAACTCCGATGTGCTTGGATCTGCTAAAGGATGGGCTGGTGCATTTTTATACAACCCGAAAGCAAAGCAGGCACTCGATAATTTTTATAAACGAGAAGATACGCTCAGTCTGGGCGTTTGCAACGGATGCCAGTTAATGATGGAGCTTGGACTGCTTTATCCGGAATGGAAAGATCATCCGAAAATGCATCACAATGGATCAGGAAAATTCGAATCTACATTCATCAACGTTACAATTCCTGAGAACAACTCCGTTCTGATGAGTTCTATGGCCGGAACGAGATTGGGAGTGTGGGTGGCACACGGAGAAGGACGTTTTGTTTTGCCGGATGACAAATCAAAATTCCAGGTAGCGGCTACGTATTCGCACGTTGAATATCCCGGAAATCCGAACGATTCTGATTTTGCTGTCGCAGCTTTGGCATCGAAAAACGGGCGTCATTTGGCTATTATGCCCCATCTCGAGAGATCGCTCTATCCCTGGAACTGGGGATATTATCCCAAAATTCGAAAGGATGACGTGATATCTCCCTGGATTGAGCCGTTCATCAACGCGAGGGATTGGGTAAAAAAACATTCTTAATAGTTAACCAAAAGGTTTCTGCCGGAAGTTGTTAGGACGAACTAATAGTCTTATATTCATCGTTGTTTTATTATTAGTACGGTCTATAAATGTTGATGGCATGAAAAAAATCTACTCCTTCTTCTTTTTGCTAATTCTTTTAGCTTCCTGTCTGGGATATAAGGAATTACCGGTTGAATACGACTACAGCTACAAAGGCAATTTCAAAAAGTACAGGACCTATGATATTATGAAACCCGCGGGTCCAAGCGATTCTACGATGACCAATGAGATCATCGAGAAGTCGATCATTGCCCGTATGAAGTTTCTCGGATATAAACAGAATCCCAACAAGCCTCACCTGATTATCGGATTCAAGATGTTTGCGGACAGTCTGAGATTCAATGGCTACAGCCAGCCCGAGATCGAGGAATGGGTGAAGACGCAGAACGAAAACATAAACTACGAGCAGCAGAAGTATAACATGAACACGGGGACGTTGTTGATCCAGTTCTATGACAGGCGCCAGAACCGGTCGATCTGGCAGGGATACGCTACAACCCAGTACGGTTCAATCGATTTCAATAACAGCCGTCACCTGAGAAACGCAGTAATTTCGATCCTCGATAAGTACCGTTTCTGGGCTGAAGGATTCATGGAAGGCGCCACTGCCACAGCAGACGAAAAAGACCTCTAAAATTTCCCTGCAGGGGTAAAATTTCTGAAAATAAGTCCTACATTTGCAAGCCCAAAAAACGGGTTCCCGGTAGGCTATCGGGTAAACTGTCCGATGGTGTAACTGGCAACACGCCTGATTTTGATTCAGGAAAGTCCAGGTTCGAGCCCTGGTCGGACAACGGATTTTGAATCCCGCGGACGCGGGATTCTTTGTTAAACGTTAATAGTCAATTTCGATTGGCTTTTAACGGATAACTTGTAAGTGACACTAAGACAATGTCAGTAAAGATTTTCAGCGGAAGAGCTACCACCTACCTGGCCGACAAGATCGCCAACGCTTATGGCGAGCCATTAGGTGAAGTGAATTACCAGCAGTTCAGCGATGGGGAGATGTCTCCATTCATTGCTGAATCTGTTCGAGGACATGAGGTCTTCATCATTCAATCCACTTTTCCTCCTGCTGATCACTTGATGGAGTTATTGTTGATGGTAGATGCGGCAAAACGTGCGAGCGCTTCAAGCATCAATGTGGTCATCCCCTACTTCGGTTACGCACGCCAGGATAGGAAGGACAAACCACGGGTTGCCATCGCAGCGAAGCTTATTGCTAACCTGATCTCTGCAGCGGGGGCTACACGCATTATGGCATGTGACCTTCACGCGGATCAGATACAAGGGTTCTTCGATATACCGGTAGATCACCTTGACGGTTCGTACATATTTGTACCATATCTGAAGTCCCTAGCGTTGAGCGACATCATGTTTGCATCACCCGACGTCGGTGGTATCAAACGTGCGAGGGCCTTTGCTAAATTCTTTGATGCTGAGCTTGCTGTTTGCGACAAGTTCCGTAAAGAGGCAAATAAGATCGAGTCGATGCGATTGATCGGTGAAGTGGAAGGTAAAGACGTAGTGTTGGTAGATGACCTTATTGATACGGCTGGTACGATCTGCAAGGCAGCGGCACTTCTCAAAGACAAAGGAGCCAAGACAGTCAGAGCGGTGTGTACACATGCAGTTCTTTCCGGTAAGGCTTATGAAAATATAGCGAACTCGGTGTTGGAGGAAATTGCAGTTTCCGATACAATACCTTTGAAGCAGGCGGCTCCAAAGATTAAAGTGCTGACAGTGTCAACACTTTATGCGAAAGCGATCCGAAAGATCCACGACAATGAATCGATCAGCTCGTTATTCATCAAACTTTAATTTTTAACAATAAACAAATAAACAATTATGAAAACCATTGAGATTATAGGGTATCGAAGAGCAAATCTCGGGAAGGGTGAGTCACAAAAACTGCGCGATGAAGGACTTGTTCCTTGCGTGCTGTACGGAGGTGACAACCAGGTTCATTTCTATGCACCGATGATCCTTTTCAGGGAAGTGGTGTACACCAACGAAGCTCACTTTGTTCACCTGAACATTGAGGGCGAAGAATCACAGGCAATCCTCCAGGAAGTTCAGTTTCACCCGGTAAGTGAAATTATCCTTCATGCAGATTTCCTCCGCATTTCAGAAGACAGAAAGATCAAGATGAGCATTCCTGCGCGCTTGGTTGGTCAGGCTCCTGGTGTTAACAAAGGTGGTACACTTGTACAGAAGAGATCTACATTAAAAGTGTATGGCTTTCCAAAGGACATGCCGGACCATATCGATGTAGATGTTAATGAACTGGATTTCCATCACGCTATTAAAGTATCTGATATCAAAGTAGCTGGTCTTGAATTCAAAGATCCGAAGCAGGCGTCTGTTGCCGTGGTTGAAGTACCTCGTGCTGCTAAGCTTGCTGCTGAAGAAGCCGCTGCTGCTGCCGCTGCCCCTGCTGCTGAAGGCGCTGCCGCTGGTGCTGCTGCTCCTGCTGCTGGTGGTGAAGCTAAGAAGGCTGAAGCCCCTAAGAAGGATGAAGGAAAGAAGTAAGAAGTTAGAAGTTAGAATTTAGAATCTAAGAAGTTAGAATCTAGAATTATAGGAATCAGAATCCCCTGGCTATATGTCGGGGGATTTTTGTTTATTGACAATACTTTAGGGTTATGAAATTTCTTATCGCAGGGTTAGGCAACATTGGACCGGAGTACGAGCTCACGCGGCACAACATTGGCTTTCTTGTACTGGACCAGCTGGCAGATCAACATAAGACGGAGTTCACTACAGAGCGACTGGCGCAGCACGCCGAATTCAAATTCAAAGGGAAGAGCATTCACCTGATAAAGCCCACCACCTTCATGAATCTCAGTGGTAAAGCTGCTGCATATTGGCTGCAGGAATTAAAGATTTCGAAAGAAAACCTTTTGGTCGTAATGGATGATATCGCACTTCCGTTCGGAAGCTTAAGACTAAGGGGAAAGGGAAGCTCAGCCGGTCACAACGGATTAAAGAATATTGAGATGATCCTCAACGGGCAGGACTATGCGCGCCTGCGTTTTGGAGTAGGCAATGACTTTGGACGAGGCCAACAGGTAAACTACGTGCTAAGCAATTTTAGTCACGACGAATTCAAGAAGCTTCCGGATGTAATGATCAAGGCGAACGAAATGATCATGTCTTTCTGCACTCAGGGAATAGAACGGACCATGAGTCAATACAATGATTAAGTGCAGAGTCATTACGATCACAAAGGGGCACAAACATCACGACCTGAAATGAAAAAATATGTCGTGTGGCGTTCTTGGCGGCGATCAAGCCTGACGCGCGCGTTTCTCTTCGCTGATTAATCTGCCGTTGTCGTCGTAATTCCTGATAAAGGCGAGTTTTCCATCCGGATAATAACCTTTGTCTAATCCGAAATGAACTTTGTCTTTCATCGAGTCTGACTTTGGCTCTAAATAATTCTTCACACGCCAAGTGTACTCTTCAATCAGAACACCATGATCGTAAAGCTTTACATGCTGCAAGAATCTACCCTCTTTAATTTCAGAACTCCAGTCTTCTTTCACCTGGAATGATCCATCATGTTTTTCATAAATACGCCTTGAAAGTGTATTGCCATTTTCGTCATACAGCTGTTTATCTCTGAACTCAAAATCATTCGCCTGCTGGAAATCAAGATGATGACCATGGCTCACCCATTCGCCTACTTCGACGAAATTAAAAGTTTGGGGATCTTCAGTTCTGAGAATTCTGAGCTTTCCTTTCAGGAGGCTGTGCCGGGCAGGATCATTAAACTCGATCTGTCGGGTTATCTCACCGCTCTTCTGGATAGCGGCTTTGTCTTCGGTACTTAACATAACTTACTGAAATGCTTGCGTCATTCCGTTTAAAAAAATGAGGTTGCGACAGGCACAACTGAGTTAAAAAAATAGACGCCGAGGTGGCGTGGCTAACAAATACTACCCTGAATATAGGGAAATTTTGGCGTATCGTCGTTTTGGGCCGACGGCTGGGTAGCAAGAATCGGTGCCGTACGTGGGTTTTTCTTTGAAACGTTGTTTATGGCTTTAGGTGGAAAGCAACGGAGATGGTGTGGGTCGCAGCCATGTGGCGTACGTAAACACAAAAACCTACTGCGCACTCCTGCTAATATCTTATAAGGTGTAGAGATTGGCAGGTTTTTCTTTAACTTTCCGCTTCGCCAATCTTATATGCGTACCCTCATCGTTGTTTTTTTATTAGTACCGTTGAATTTTCTTTTTGGCCAGACAAGGATATGGATCGAGGCTGGAATGTCGGGTTACACTACGAAGACCGACGCCTACGAAACAGGCTCTGAAAATGGCGTTTACCTGGAAGACTTTCCCGCCAAAAAATTTAGAAAGATATCACCGCTTGTCGGTATCAATATTGAGCAATACTTCACTTACAATTTTGCCTTCGTAACCGGCATTCGTTACTGGCACTATGAACTGAATACCGAAGATGACCTCTACAAAATTATCGAACACTCATTTTTTCCAGCAGGATACCCCGGTGACGGCGTGTACACGCCACACGCTACCTGGAAAACTAATTACCTAGCAATCCCGCTTGGGGTTTCCCTTTCACCTCAAGGAAAAATATATGGCATAGCTGCAGGGGTGGATCTAAACGTGATCCTCAAGTCAACCTTGAATGATATGGCCGACACGTTGAATACGCGATCAAGCTACAACGCCACACCTGCACAGAACAGACTGAATATTGCCCCGTTCATTTCTGCAACGTTGAAATGGAGGAGGATCTCATTTTCTGTAAGGTATTTCACATTCTTAAAATCTCTTCGGTCTGAAAACCTTTTTAATGGTGTCATGAATGATGCCCAGGAGCGTAATGCTTACATCGCGCCATTTTACAACACACTTTATCAATCGCCGGACGTCCGCTTGAGCGGGTTCAATATCTCGACAGCATATCGGATCTTTTGATATGAAAGGAATTATCATTGTCATCGCTTTCCTTGTCTTATCTGCGACCACAGGTTGGGCTCAGTTCGCGAAGAACGAGCTATCGATAGGCCTTGGCATCGAAAGGCAAGTGAACGATGCTACGGCGGGAATTGATTTCGCTCATCGCCTCGGTTCGAAGAAGTGGCATGGATCGGCAACTTACCTTTTTGTAAGACCTCAATATATGTACTCCCATCTCCAGGATATGTATACGGCGCATCACATCATGATTCCGATAGGCATCCGAATGGCATGGTCAAACAAGGTGCTTGTTGGTTTGGCGTCTCGTAGACGGATTTTTCTTGAAGCAGGTTTACGCTTTCGTGCAACCCTCTCAGCGCATCTTGACGAGACAATGTTTTACACGTGGTCGCCCCCAATGCGATTTCATTATGATGCAAATCCAATTACCGGGAGTGATAAGTTTGGTTACTATGCAGGAGTTGGCGGCGGCTATCAACTGGGGAGGGTGTCTATTTCTCTAACGTGGTACCAGAGTTTGAAGCCGGAGGATGTCGAGAGCAGGCCAGTAGCCTTGCAGGATGGCGCTTATTCAATTTTCTATCACGAGTATCTGAACAAGACAATTGCACAGCTAATGTTATGCGTAAGCTATACGTTTTAATCATGGTGGCTGTCGGTTGGCAGCCATTGTTCGCGCAGACGATAAAAGAGCTTAACCTGCTTATCAATGAGACTGATCCATCAAAATATCCAAAATATTTACAGGCAGCACGGGAAGACGGTGATTCGGCAAGAGTGCTGGCGATCAAAAACCTTCTAGGCAAGACGCTGATTGCAAACCATCGTTATAACGAGGCCGAAAAATTGCTTCTTGAAAATGTAACACAACTACAAAAGGGATACTTCGGGACGTACAGCTTTGGAAATCTTTTGTCCTTATATGATTGTTACGATTATCTCGGCAAACTGTACATCGAGACCAGCAACTACCGGAAAGCAAACTTCTATCTCACGCAGGCCTATTTGCGTAAGTCGAAGTCATTGACAAAAAACTCCGTCAGCCGAATTGATAACACCCGAAATCTTTGCGAGTATCATTTGAGCAAAGAACAATTCGATTCTGCATATCGCTATCTGAAGATCTTGCGGAATGAGATGGTTCGAACAAAACAGTCGTCAGGCTATCTGAACGAGTTGTTCCTATCCTATTATAAGGGAATGACTGAAATCTCGTTGAGCCGTAATAATCTTAAGGACGCCAATCATTATTTTAAGAAAGCGCTGAGCGTTTACACCCCCATGCAGCTTTCACGTAAAAATCTCCATGATCCTGAGCTGCACTTGTTGAAGAGCCGTATTCTGCTTCGTGGCGGAAAACTGAAAGAATCGCTCCGATATTCCAAATCATTGCCAGGCAAACGAATTGATTCACTAAGGCAGTATCCTGAATCGCTTCGACTTCAGATTGTCGCATACTATCGGCTGAAGGATTTTAATGCTGCTTTCAAATTGGGGCGGCAGCTCATGCAGATTGACTTGACAAATGTAAGAAAAGTATTCCCCGATCTCACGGAAGACGAAAAATCCGAATTCAACAAGAACATTCATTTAGATTTTAGTCTTCTCGTTTCAGTGTTAGGATCTCTTAACGATGACGCAGTGAAAGAGCAATATGGAACAGATTTGCTTGCTTTCCGAATTCAGACAAAGGGCTTGCTACTCGAACATACACAGCAACTTCATAATTATTACAAGACGGCGAATAGCCAGGCATACGAACAAATGGAAAGTATTAAGCTGAGACGCGCGGAAGCGATGATGCGCGATGAAGTCCAGCGCGTTGCCGCCCTCAGCGACTCCATCGAGCTACTCGAACGGACGCTAAGCGCCGAAATGAGGCAAGCGGGAAATTCAGATCCAGCCAATCTAGAAAAAATCATGGCGGCGCTCAAAACAGATGAAATTGCGATCGAGATAATCCAGTTTCAACAATTTGCTCAAGAACAAAAAGAAAATGAAAAAGTAAATCGATTCGGCCTTTCTTCTTCGAGCTCATACCTCTTGTTTTTTATCGAGCGTTTCAGGATTTCTGCAAATTTTATAAACGACGGTGAGTTTTTGGATAATAGGGCATCAAAGTATTACAAGCATTCAGTTGTTGACGTTGGGATCAAAAATGATTCATTGTTGAGTAATTATTTTTGGAAGCCGCTGTCACAAAAAATCGGTAACAAACGGAAAATATTTCTATCGGCCGATGGGGTGTTTAGTAAAGTGAATATGAATGTACTCAGCGAAGATGGTCAATACCTGATCGACAAATACAATTTCACCTACCTACCCAACATTAAGGATATTTTAAAATCACCGGCACCTCTTTTGCCATCCAACAGCAATGCGACGTTAATTGGCTGGGCAAACTTTAATTCAGAAGTGGCGCATGTACGCGGTGGTGTGGGGTTGTCGTTAAGGAACCTGCATCAAACTCAGTTTTCAGATCTGCCAGGTACCGGCGACGAGATTAAGGCTATCAGATCAATTCTAGGTCAGGCCGGTTGGAATACCCGATCATTGGTTCGGGAAAATGCAACCGAAAACATGGTGAAAACGGTAGATAATCCGACCATACTTCACATTGCTACACATGGATTTTTTATCGAAGAATCAACCGATTCGGATCCCATGCTACAAACTGGTCTTGTATTCACTGGCGTTGATATTCCCGATGCTCCGATCAATAACGATGGAATCCTAACTGCATATGAAACGACGTCGCTACGCCTTGATAAAACAAATGTTGTGATCCTGTCTGCATGTGAAACCGGATTAGGGGTCATTTCATCGGGTGAAGGAGTTTACGGATTGCAACGCGCATTCCAAATTGCAGGAGCAAAAAACATCATCATGTCTTTTTGGAAAGTTGACGACAGAGCGACCCAAGCGTTGATGACAAACTTCTATAAAAAAATGGTGGAGGGTAAAAGTTTACAGGAGGCATTTATGACTGCGCAGATTGAACTGCGAAAACAATTCCCAGCTCCCAGAGATTGGGGTGCTTTTATACTATTAGGAAAATGAGGTCAGCAAGAAAATATTATCAATTTGTGGTACGCGGATTAATCCTATGTTTGGTTCTTGCGGGGTGTGAGCCTGAAGAAATAAAGCTAAAGTCTAGTTCTACTCTAACCGGTCCGGCCATAGTTGGAGATTTTAATTTCGGCCTTTGGGTGTCACCGTCTTCCAGTGCTACAATCGTTCTGAATTACCCGCAATGGACTGGAAACACAGCAGTTGAATTCCGTTCCACGAGTGAATTTACAAATGAACTGTTTTCTCCAATAGGCACTTTCTTAAATGAGTTTTCTTCAGTGCCCATACTAGAATTGAAAAGCAAGTTAACCGTCCTCGACACGATATTGCCGAACATAAATAAGTGGTCGGAAGTAACTCTTGGTATTCGTGATGCGAGCGGCAAAGCAGGGACGGCCAGATTTCAAAAGCCGTACGAAACTTATTCCAGGTTTTGGGGACTGCCAGAGTTATCCAGACATCGGGCGGTTGCGTTGACGGGAAAATCCGAACTCGTGATCATAGGCGGAATATTGAATGATGAATTTATTAGCAGCAGTACACCAAACGTGCAAAAATCTTTGGATGGAATTAACTGGACAACTTATGAGACGTCGATGGGATCGAGAGCAGATCATGCAGTGGCGGTAATGCCAGATCCGTCGAAAAATAATATTGAGACAATTTGGGTCATTGGAGGAAGAGCTGTAATTGGCGGAGGCACCTTTTTTGCACAAAACGACGTTATGAAATCAACCGATGGCATCACCTGGACGGAAGTCGTTGAGAATTCATGGACTAGTGGTTTCCCACTACGGTGGGGCCACACGGTGTCCGTGATGAAGGACCCGAACAATGCAAACAAAATGACAATGTGGGTGATCGGTGGCGAGGGTGATTCTGTCTTTGAAGGCATTTACAATGATGTCTGGAAGTCTGCTGACGGGGTAAATTGGACACAAGTCACAACGGTTGGGACAAAATTCACTCCACGACGGGGTCATCAAACTGTTGTGATGAAAGACCAGAACGGAGTTGACAATCTTTGGCTCATCGGCGGATACGATGGAACGAATTTTCTCAATGACATTTGGAAATCAACGAACGGAATTAACTGGACTAAGATTGCTACGCCGCCTTTCTCCCCCCGTGCCGACCACCAGAATTTTCTCATGACTGATCCCAACAATGGGGAGACCTACCTGTGGTTGATCGGCGGCAACGACAATGGATTCTATATGGACGATGTATGGAAATCACCCGACGCTGTTCATTGGACACGAATCACGAACACCGGTCAATATTGTAAGCGGAATACCAATCATCAGGTAGTGGTGTTTCAAGATCCGGCGTCGGGTGGCAAGGAACATATGTTCGTAATTGGTGGAGAACTTCCTGGCTATATAGCCAAATCTCCCGATGGCACAGCCTTTCAGCTAGGAATTACACAAAAGGTCAATTTGGATCAATGAAGAAGTCAGGCATCATATTAATTTTTGCATTTTCATTTGTCAGATGTGACAACGGTGACGACACACCCGTCGCTCAATACAAAGGCAATTTTACCATGGGAGTTTGGATTGGCGGAAACGTAACTCCTCAAGTTTCCATTAGTTTTCCCGAATGGAAAAGTAACCTTGAAATTCGCGGTTTTGTCGCAGGCGATTCGTGTGAATTCTTTCGACCAACCGGATCTCCTTGCAGCAACGTGGAAGCAATTGATAAAATATCACTTACCAAACCCCTTATTGGCTTTGAATTGAAGGGAACCGCTCCCAACTTGTTTGCCCCGTATATAGCTGCCGGGCTTCAGTTGCCCGATGGAACTTATCAGTCTGCATCGCAGAAAACATTGTCTGCTGAATCATCTCTAAGCACAACTCTAGCTATGCAAAAAGCGATATGTTTTCCAGATCCGGAAAATCCCGATAGCGACGCGATATGGTTGATAGGTGGATTATCCGGAAGGCTTGATCACAACATTTCGTATTCGAACGATGGCCTCACCTGGATAACGCCTGAAACTCCCTCTGCAAACTTTACAAATCGCATCGGTCATCAGGTCGTTACCATGATCGATCCGGAAACCAACAAGAACGCTATCTGGATAATCGGTGGTAAGGATTTATACTCGAGTCTCAACGACATTTGGAAGTCGCCGGATGGGATTACATGGTCACAAGTTGCCCCGACGTCGAACGTTTTCGGTCCGCGCTGGGGACATAGTGTCGCTGTGATGCCAGATCCGAACAATAATAATAAACCAACGTTGTGGCTAGTCGGCGGCTACAACGGTACCACGCTGTTGGTCGATGTTTGGAAATCGACGGATGGCAACTCCTGGACCAACGTCACCACTATTGGCGACGAGATCGTCAGCGCCTTTTATTCGCCATTGCTGGTCATGAATGATCAATCCGGTAAACCTGCAATGTGGTTGATCGGCGGAAACCAAACGGATACCATCTTAAAAAGCAATGACGGCGTGACATGGACTACCCTGGCCGCAGGAAGTCGTTTTTCGCCCAGGCTTGCACATGCCGGTGTCGTGATGAAAGATCCTTCCTCTGGAGTGAATGCATTGTGGGCAATTGGAGGTTACAGCGATTATGCCCTTAAGGACGTCTGGATGTCTACAGACGGGCTGACCTGGAAACAGGTTAAGGATGATAGCGGTGTTTCAATCACCCCCCGCCTATTTCACTCTGCGGCTACTATGAAAGACAAATCCAATGACGACCTGGAAACCATGTGGATCATTGGAGGCACAACAAATGGCGATGATTTGTCCACAGAAACTGATTGCTGGAAATCAGTCGACGGAAAATCATTTCGTAAAGGGATAAAGTTTTCATTTTCGTTTTGACGAATGATTGGATCTCAGACCATAAAACTTATTTCATCTACAGCCCACGCTGTGCTGCTGATTTTGCTGGTATCCTGCGACGATCAACCGTTGCCTGAACCGACAGCTGCCAACACAATTTCCGGCGTAGTAGATGTTGCATTTTGGAATGAACCATTCATTGAAGGATCCGCGCATTGGAAGGATGAGCCATTTGATGTCGGCCTGAGTTTCCTTGATTGGAAAAATCCGACTACCGCGACAATACATTTCGAAAATTCTGACTATCCACCGTTGGAGCTCGCCTTCGATGACATCAACCTTGACAAGCCCGTTATCTGGCTTGACGCTCAGCCGACAAACGAACAAAACCAGATGAGCCTCCGCGACGGCGTGGGGAATATCCGTCGAACGACGTTGGCAACTACTTTCAACAACGACACAGTGTCGCTTCCGTCGTCGAGGTTCGGGCACCAGGTAGTTGTTATGACGGATAGCAAGACATCGCTGCCTTCATTCTTTCTGATCGGTGGCTCCGATAAAAATTTGCTTTATAACGACTGCTGGAAATCCTTCGACGGAATCAACTGGATACCACTCACCTTTAACGCTGCATTTAGTCCACGACAACTTCATCGTGTCGTAGTCATGAATGATCCGTTGAATCAAAACAAAAGTACAATGTGGTTAATCGGAGGGGCTGGTGGTGATAGCAAAGAGCTTAATGACATTTACAAAAGTATTGATGGAGTTAAATGGGATAAAGTCGCGGTCAGTGGTACTCCTTTCCCTGCGCGATATTCATTCTCAATGGTCACCATGAAAGATCCGGTTACCGGAGCGCCTACATTGTTTGTTATTGGTGGCCGAAATCTTGCCGGCACCCGATTGAATGACATCTGGAAATCTGCAAATGGCGCTGACTGGATAAAAGTAACAACGTCCGGCACTATTTTCCCACCAAGGTCATCGCACCAATGTGCCATTGCGAATGATCCTACAAGTGGAAAAAGCGCTATCTGGCTTACTGGAGGCACCGATGGAACAAATGCATTAGCCGATGTTTGGAAATCTACGGACGGCGTTGCCTGGACGCGAACTACTGCTTCAGCCGCATTCGGAGGGAGAATCCAGCACCAGCTTGTATCCTGGAATTCAGGATCCGGCGAAAAACTTTATCTTATTGCAGGTAGCGGCGGCGTTAGTATTTATGATGACGTCTGGACGTCAACAGATGGTATTTCGTGGACGGTGTTGAATAATGCAAGCGATAGCCCTCGTTTTCAATATCGTTATTTACACCAGGCTGTTGTGGGTGATTTTGGAACCGGTTCAACCTTGTGGATCTTCGGCGGTCAAAAATGGACAGGAAAAGCTTTTAGTGATGTGTGGAAAACTACCGATGGTGTAAATTTTAAACATGGCGTTGGGGCGAGTTTAGTTTTTTGATGGAGCGGCATAGAAATGGACCGACAGCCTTCGCAGCGCTTTTTACATTTGAAAATTCATACTTTGCTTTCTGAATGTAAAACTAAAGAGTATGCAAAAGTCTATTTTTTCCACAGCCAGCGGCAACGTTGTTAAATGGATGCAGTACTTCTTTGTCCTGTTTATAACAATGACGCTTTCATGCTGCGAAAAAACTAATAAGGCGAACACCGACGTCATTCCTGAAGAAACTAACAAAATCGATTTTCACTTTGTCAATAAGTTCCCGCATGACACTAATTCATTTACTGAAGGACTTTTAATTCACAATGGCAGAATCTTCGAAAGCACGGGTTCACCACAGGATATGGAGAACACCAAATCAATTTTTGGGCCGCTTGATCTGAACTCGGGAAGGATCGAACCAAAGGTTGAACTAGACCGAAACAAATATTTTGGAGAAGGCATTGCAATTTTAGGTGACAAGCTCTTCCAGTTAACGTACAAGACTCGCATTGCATTTGTATATGATACAGTCAGCTACAAACTGATAAAGTCGTTTCCTTTTCAATCCAATGAAGGTTGGGGGCTAGCTACTGATGGTCACACCCTGATAATGAGTGACGGCACGGATGCGTTGTCATATCTTAATCCGGAGACATTTAAAGTTGAAAAGAAGGTCCTGGTTAGTGATCAGTTCGGTCCGGTAAATGCACTTAACGAACTTGAATACATTAAAGGATTTATTTACGTCAATGTGTATATGACCAATAACATTTTGAAGATTGATCCAAACACAGGAAAGGTTCTTGGGAAACTCGACTTAACCGATTTTGCAAAGGAAGCAAAAGCAATTTACCCTGGCGCTCTCGAAATGAATGGAATTGCGCACGACCCGAAAACCAATCTGACTTACATCACTGGAAAAATGTGGCCGCGAGTGTATGCGATAAGGTTTCAATAGGTTTTAAAAAAGCAGTAGTATTGGTAAGTAGTAAGTAGTCAGTGGTGAGTGGTAAGTGGTGAGTGGTAAATTGTCCATGGGGGCATTTTGTCGTTGAAAAGGTTTAATATTTGGTTTAGTGTAACCAATGCAGAATTATCAAGTAGACAAGCTGAAAAATTAAGATGATGCGTAAATCCAGCAGAACAACTATCCAGACTGCCTTCGTGGGAGTCCTTATAGTAACAGGAATTATTAATTTCTCTTATGGACAAACCAAAGCCGAAAAACTTGATAAACTCTTAAATGCGTATGCTGAGTATGGAAAATTCAATGGATCTGTTCTTGTCGCCGAAAAGGGCATAGTGATTTACAAAAAGGGCCTTGGATTAGCTGATATGGAATGGAATGTTCCCAATCAGCCTGATACGAAACATAGATTGGGTTCTATAACAAAACAATTTACCTCCATGTTGATCATGCAATTGGTTGAACAAGGAAAATTGAAATTAGACGTACCTATTTCCACGTACCTACAGGACTATCCTAAAAAGAACGGAGGTATAATCACGATTCATCACTTACTGACACACACTTCCGGAATTCCGAATATGACTGCGTTTCCAGGCTTCTACAAGGACATCATGCCTAATTCATACAATCCGTTACAGCTCGTGAATCTGTTCGCCGATTCAACACTGCTATTCAAACCCGGAGAAAGGTTTGATTATAGCAATTCAGGCTATATACTGCTCGGTTATATTATTGAGAAAGTAACGGGCAAATCTTACGAACAGGTATTGCAAGAGAACATTTTTACTCCGCTTAAGATGAATAATACCGGATATGATCACAATAGACCTTTGGTTAAGAACAGGGCCCGTGGTTATGAAAAGAATGGAAGGCTCTATGTCAAATCAGATTTTATCAACATGTCTGTGCCATACTCGGCGGGTGCATTGTATTCGACAGTGGAAGATCTGCATTTGTGGGATCAGGCATTGTATAGCAACCAGCTGTTGCGGAAGGAAAATATGGACATGGTACCATCAGCCATGGTGGCGGGATAAACGGTTTTAATACACAGCTCACTCGAATCCCGTCTGATAAATCGTTCATTGTTTTACTGAATAACACAGGAGGAGCTCCTCTCAACGAAATGACGAATGCGATTGCTGCAATTCTTTACGATAAATCTTACGACCTTCCTAAGGGATCGGTTGCGTATTCATTCGCAGACAGGATCGACAAAGCGGGGCTTTCAGCAGGGCTTGAATACTATAATACCATCAAGAATTCCAACGGTTACTACCTTAACGAACGCGAAATGAACACGACAGGATATCAATTCCTGCAAGCGGGGAAAATGAAAGAAGCAGCCGCGATCTTTAAACTCAATACGGAAGCGTTTCCGAAATCGTCAAATGTTTACGATAGCTACGGTGAAGCGCTTCTGGCAATGGGAAACAAAACGGAGGCCATCGAAAATTACAAACAATCTGTAAGGCTAAATCCCGGTAACGAAGGAGGTATCAAAATCTTAAAAGACAATGGCGTAAAGACCGATGACCTGATCAAAAAAGTATCTCTTGAATCCCTGAGGCTTCTGGAAGGTGAATATGTGAACGTGAACAATAATGACTGGAAGATCAAGTTTGATGTAACGGAAGGCATACTGCATGGCAATGACCGGGGCTACAGGTATAGAGTACTCCCGATTCCCGGCGAAGGAGAGTTTGTTAATCCTGATGACGGTGCGTCATTAGTTTTTGATACCAAGGATAAGAAAGCAATAACGATGGTACTTTTTGGAAGGGAAAAGTTCAGGAAGATCCTCTAGCTCCAGCCCCCCAGCCCCGCTTTTAGGGGGACAGTATGCTGAAGCGGAGGACTACGGTTAATGTGCCAATGCATTCTTGTAGCGATCAAACTCGTCCTGTATCCACTTGATTTCTTTATCTGAATCTTCGGACGGGTGTTGTTTGATGCGGGCAATCCGTTCTTTTGTTGTCGTTTCCAACTTCTTGAGATCGTTGGTTGATTTATAGAGATCGGCTTTCACGCCAAGCATCCACCCTTCCAATTGCGCGTCTTTCTCTATAGCTTTTTTGGTCAGCAAAAGCGCAGTGTCTTGTGCGGAAGGGCGAAGGCCATTGATATTGAACGCAACAAATTCAGCGGCCATGGCTAGGTCTTGACCGGTTCCTGTGTTGGTTGCCATAAGTTTGCGTATCCGGCTCATCATTAGGTCAGTTGTTCCCGTATTGGCTTCAAATTGCACCGACGTGTAATCCCAGCTGAAGGTGAACACTGCGTTGTTGTTGACGATGTCGACATCAATGGTAAATGCTTCGTAGTGTTTCCCTGCCTTTTCAGGCTTTCTGCTGATACGCATAACCTCCTTGTCTATTTCATAAGATTTGTTCCTTTCGAACACAAGCGTGTCGGTGGTCAGAATGATTTTCCACTCTTTAGAATCAGGAATGGTGACGATGTGGTAAGTACCCTTTTTGATTTGTTTGCCATCTACCTGAATGTCCCTGTCGAATGAAATTCGATTGTGATAACCTCCGCCGGTTTTCCATGGCTTCCCATAGGGAACCAATGCTCCGAAGATGGGTCTGCCTCGTTGCATGGGGCGCTCGTAATCCACCCGAAAGTTCGTGAAGCCAACTTTCTGTTCGATGGTTGAAGCATAACTTAGATCGGGATATTCAATTTGCGCGGTTGCCACAAAACAGATAAAAACAAGACCAATAGCGGACAGGGTTTTTGTTGATGACATAGGTTATTAAATGGTTTCCTAAACGTAGCCAGAAAATGACAATCGAGGTGTTAAAGGATTGTTAATGCCCCGGACCCCCATTAGGGGGAAGATGGAGGCTGCAATTTCTGACTTCCAACGGCTCAGGCTATTAAGGTTGGCGATGACGTTGAGTTGGTGTTCATAGAAAAGAGAGCAAGACAATTTAAAATCAGTTTACCATCCGCAAAAATTTGCTTTCAAAATTCAAAAGCTATGGTAAAATTCGAAGGTCAGGTTCTCTTCAGCTTCAGCTTTCACGCTAATGAAAAATTCATTGATACAACTACAAACTCGCCGCAAGGTGTTAGGTTATACCGGCGCATTGCTCGGATTGGGTTTTGTATCGGGTACGACCCGAACGGTTTCAGCATCGCCATCACCTTTCAATGTGAAGAACTACGGCGCCAGCGGCATTCGTAGTGAAAACGCCACAAAAGCTTTTCGCGATGCAATTGAAGCCTGTACTGCGGCAGGTGGCGGCACCGTTGATGTGCCTTCAGGTGCATACACCGTGGGCACCGTACAGCTACGCGACAACGTCACTCTCCACCTCGAAGCAGGCTCCTCATTGTTCGCCAGTCAGCAGGCAAGCGACTATGTTAAAGACGCACGAGCACTGATCTTTGCAGAGAACGCAAAAAACATCGGCGTTACTGGCAAAGGTACCATCGACGGGCTTGCGCGCTACGACTACGCTGACGTACGCGGTGCCGACCCTGAGATCGCCAAAGAACAAGAGATCGCGCGCCAGGCCGGCATTGAAATGAAACGTTACTACCGAAGCCGCGAGGCAATGAACATTTTCCTCTTCGTGCTGAACGATTGCACCAACGTACAACTTGCCGACGTCTCTATCATCAATGCGCCGCTCTGGACAGTACGACTCAACGACTGCGATAAGGTAAACGTCCGGGGTGTATATATTTTTTCTGATCTCGAAAAAGGCGTCAATGCCGATGGGATCGATATCTGCTCATCAAAGAATGTGGTCATCTCCGACTGCATCATCACCACCGCTGACGATGCTATCGTGCTAAAGGCTATAGCAAGGAATGGCAAAAAGGCCAACACCGTAGAAAATGTGACGGTGACAAACTGTATCCTGACTTCTTCGTCGACGCCGCTGATGATCGGTACCGAAACGGAGGCAGACATCAAGCACGTGATCTTCAGCAATTGCGTTATTCGCAACTCAAACAAAGGCTTTGGTATCAATGTACAGGACGGCGCGGTCGTAAGCGATGTAATTTTTTCCAACCTCACGATCGAAACAAGCCGCCGCCACTGGAACTGGTGGGGGAGCTCCGAAATGTGCAAGTTCGTTCTGAAGAAACGAACAAGCACCTCTCCGCTTGGCCAGGTCCGCGACATCTTCATCGACAATATCAGTGTAAAAGCACGAGGTACCACGACCATCACCGGACATGCAGACCAGCCGTTGGAGAACATTCGCATGTCAAACGTACGGCTCTACATGGAAGTCGAAGATGCAAAAGACAAACGCTCCTCCGATGCCTTGCGCTTTGAAAACGTAAAGGGCCTGAAACTCCGCGACGTTTCTGTAGAGTGGGATGAAAAACAAACCGAGCCGACGTGGGGTTCCGCATTGGTTTTGAAAAATGTTTCGGATTTCGCCGTCGATACCTTCTCCGGTCGGCAGGGCTTGAAAGGTAAAGACGCAGCGGCGATAATACTTGAAAATAGCTCTGACGGAATGGTGAGAAATTCGTCCGCGACACAGGGCACCGAGGCGTTCATAGAAATAAAGGGTTCCGGGACGAAGGATCTCATAATAAAGGATAACCGAACCGGCAAAGCGAAGAAGACCCTGGTGTTTGAAAATGATGGTGTGAAGAAGGCAGTCACACAAGATTGACATTTTTCTAACGGTTTGACTGAACCTTACCCGGTCGAACCGAGGTACTCGCCACGTTAGGTATATTATCTCTTGGTAACAGAGAACAAAAAGGTTATCTTCAATATCAACAAAAAAACAGTTGCCGGCCATGAGAAAATACACCTTACCATCCCTCCTTGTTCTCTGTTCTTTGTTTTCACAAGCGCAAACATTTAACGAATGTGTTACTGAATTTCAAACGAAGTACAAACAAATACAACTTGATGCAGTAACTCAGAAACGAAACCAAAAAAAGATGGATAGCCTGTATCGGACGTTGGAGTCATCATTCGATGCCTGCATAATTGGCAACGAACTTCCTGAATTTAGGCTGCTAGGCAGTGACGGCAGAACCTATTCTAATGAGAACCTCTCTGGAAAGGTTTTGTACTTGAATCTATGGACTGTAGGCTGCGGAGCATGTTGGGCCGAAATTCCAGTGCTGAACAAGGTTGCTACTTCATACGACGACAAGGATTTTGTATTCGTTTCCATCCTTCTCGACACGGAAGAAGATCTCGAGAAAATTTTACAACGAAGAGGGATCGGCACGATCGATCCTGAGCGTGGCGGTTTGCCAAAACCTGAATTCGACATAGTAACGAATCCTGCACCGTTTGGTAGCAACGATCTGCGAAAGGTTCTCGCAGCACCCACGCATTTATTCATTGATAAGAATGGTAAAATATCGAAGAGGCTAGTGGGAGCGTTGTCGGAAACGTATTTAAAAGCAACTATTGACGAGATGTTGGCTCAATAGCTGCAAGGCAAGTATAGGCTGACGATAAGATGTGGCTGGGCGTGTTTGCGATTGGTTTCAGGGTTGGTTACTGCTATCGTTGTTTCCGTTGTATCGGAATTCAAATTGATTGAACGACTATTCGGTTGACAGCAAGCCACGGACCACAACAAATGGATTTGATTGCTGCTGAGCTTTAGGTCGGTTTTTAGACCTGCCGTTACGATGGAATCTTCCGGGTGCAAGCCGCGGAGTGGTTTGGCCATCGCTAAACTTAAAGATTAAATGATAGTTCAGCAAGGTTTTAAGAACTTGAATAACCCTAATAACTCATCCTATGGAACAAACATCAACACTCCCATGGAACTTAGGAACGTTGTTGACATTCCGGTTTCTCTTCCTCTACTTCGTCCTGTTCCTTTTCCCTTTTCCGATCTGGTACATTCCATTTTCCGGGTACCTCATTCAGCCGCTCCTGAATTGGATCAATGAGGGCATCCATGCGATTGGCCCAATACTGTTGGGAGAACATTACCAGACTACCCTAGAAGGATATGGGAGCGGAGATTCGTCCTTCCATTACGCAAGGGTAATTGGCATTGCCACGCTGGCTTTTGTCGGCATGATTGTCTGGTCGTTCATCGATCGCCGGCGATGTCATCCGAAGCTATCGCTTGTATTAAGCATAGGACTGCGGTATTATCTGGCGTTTAACATGTTCAATTACGGTTTTGTGAAAGTTCTTCCCTCACAATTTCCGACGCCACCCGATGGCTGGTTAAATCAGACTTTTGGTGAATCGTCTCCAATGAGATTGCTCTGGACGTTTATGGGCTACTCCAAAACCTATACAATCTTCACTGGCATCGGCGAAGTGGTTGGTGGTCTGTTGTTGCTCTTCCGGCGAACAAGATTAATAGGTGCTCTGCTCGCTGCCGGCGTGATGCTTCACGTAGTAATGCTGAACATTTCGTACGATGTGCCGGTAAAATTATTTTCGCTTCACCTTTTTGCCATGGCATTGGTGATTTTGGCACCTGACATCCCACGTATGATCAATATGTTCTTTATGAACAAGACTGTGGCGCCACAATCCATAGAAAGTTACTTCACGGAAAGAAAACTCAAAGTGGCCACGCACGGCGTGAAAGCCCTTTTCATCATTATGATCGTCTACTATCCGTTCCAGACTGCTTTGCAGCAATACAATGACGTGAAAACCTATTGGAAAGGTGCGGGTGAGGGCACCAATTCCGACAAGGTTTCACTCTTTGGCAAATATGAAGTTGAGCAGTTCGTAATGAATAATGACACCCTGCCCGCCCTTGCGGATGATACGCGTCGATGGAAGAGTGTGATGATCAGCGGCAGATCAGTTCAGGTGGAAAGTATGGATGGTTACAACATCGCATGGAATTCATTGATCAGTGAGCGCATCCATGAAATTAATATGATGTCGAAGGATGGGTTTACCACGGGAAAGTTTTCTTACACTGTTGATACGCATGGACTGCAAATGAACGGCACATTGAATAACAATGCCGTGACTGTGACCTTCAGGAGAAAATCAAGCAACAGCTTTTTGCTTATCGACCGTGGGTTTCACTGGATCAACGAATACGCGTTCAATCAATAGTGCGTGGGCCACTGCCAATAAATCTATTAAACATGCCGACAGTATTATTCAAACTTTCGTTTAACTAAATTCCTTGCATCATGAACTCCATTTTTCGAAGTTTCTACGCTAGTTCAATCATCTCCCTGGCTTTTGTATTTCCAGTTCGAAGTCAGGAAATCAACTACGGATCGAACCACGGAAAATATGTTGAGGTATCAGGAAGGAAGGTCTACTACGAGGAGTATGGTAAGGGTGAAACAGTTCTTATGCTTCATGGTGGGCCTGGTTCCATTGCTAGTTTTTCGAAGGTAATACCAGAACTTTCCAAGAACTATAGAGTAATAGCAATCGACGCGCCGGGACAAGGGCATTCGGAACGGGCACCAAGGGTCAGCTATAAACTCCTTGCTGATAATGCTTCCGCGTTTATTGACAAGATCGGAATCAAAAAGTGCAATGTTATTGGTTGGAGTGATGGAGCGTGTACCGCTTTGTTGCTGGCTAGCAATCGACCGGACGTAGTGAATAAAGTTTTTGTATCGGGAGCATTTTCAAATATTGACGGATTTATTGATGAGGCAAAGACCTTCTGGTCGACCCTTACACCCGAGATAGTTGAAAAAACATGGGGCGGCTGGCATCTTACATACCAAAAACAATATCCCGAAAACGATTGGAAAGTTCTCATCAACGATATTAAAGTCATGGTCAATGATAACGTCTACATTACAGAGGAAAAATTAAGTAGGATCAAAAGCAAAGTGCTCCTTGCGTATGGTGACAAGGATATGTTTACAGCGGATCATATCCTCTATCTGTCAAGAACTATTCCTGGTACTGAGCTCATGATCTTGCCGGGAACCGGTCACGGTACTTTTGATGAGCAGCCGGAGATGATGTGTTTGGCAGTTGGTAGGTTTTTTGAGAAATAGGCTAATAGGAGATAAGGAGAAATCGGCCGCATCCAGTTATTCTTTCGGTGGATCTACCAGATACATCAATATCCCACCTTCTTCGCCTCCTCCGATTCCGGGACGACAAAAATTAAAAATCGTTGCACCTTCTCCCGACAGAAAGTCTCCAAAATCACGGACTATGCATTCTCCCTAACAAAAAAGACATTGCTACTCCGTCCTCAAGCTCTTAACCGGATTCATCCTCGCCGCTCTGATCGATTGATAACTCACGGTTGCCAGTGTCACCAGGAATGACAGCAGTGCCGTAGCCGCGAATATCCACCACGAGATTTCCGTGCGGTACTGAAAACGTTCCAGCCATTGGCTCATAAAGTACCAGGTTCCAGGAATGGAAATGACGCAACCGATAAGAACCAATACTACGAAGTCCTTCGATAACATTTGCCAAAGCCTGGTGACGCTCGCTCCCATCACTTTTCGAATGCCGATCTCTTTCGTTCGCTGTTCGGCCATAAAAGATGCAAGTCCGAAAAGTCCCAGGCAAGAGATGAAGATCGCCAGTAAGGAAAAGATACCGGCCAGTACACCCACTTGTGCCTCCTGACTGAACTTAGCTGCATACTCATCATCGACAAACTTGTAGTTGAAGATCGTGGAAGGCGCGATGGTCTTCACAACGCCTTCGATACGCGGCAGGGCAGCTACGGCGCTCACAGAGGGAGCTATTCTGATATTCATCAGATTCGCTGAATTGCTTTTGAAGAAAAAGATTGTCGGTGCAACCGGTTCGTAGGGAGATTCCATCACCATGTCTTCTATTACTCCGACAATGGTCTTTGACCACCTGACTGCGCCGTCCTCGGCGTTAATATCGATAAGCGTTTCGCCAGCCGCATGTTCCCATCCCATGTATTTCACGGCAGCCTGATTCAGGATTACTGCATCCAGCGTATCCGTTGCAATCTCAGCGGAGAAGTCACGTCCTTCCACTACCTTCCATAAGAGCGTTTTACCAAAATCCGGTGTAACCTGACAGATCGAGAACTCTGCATCAAAGTTGGGATCGCGTCCTTTCCAGTCATAACCTCCTGTGCCACCCCAGATAGCAGTGACCGGAGCAGAGGAGTACGACACGGCCTCAACAACACCAGTCGCCAGGAGTTCTGTGCGCAACACATTTTGTTTCCCGATAAATCCCTTATCTCTCACGTCGACGGAAATCAAACCCTGTCGATCGTAGCCGACGGGACGATCGCGTGCGAACTGAACTTGTTGGTACACTACCAAGGTTCCAATGATCAACGTGGTCGATACTGCAAACTGCACAACAACCAGAATCCTTCGCGGCATTAACGCCAACCAGCCGGCTTTCGAAGGACCCTTCAGAACTTTTGCCGGCCGAAACGAAGAAAGGAAAAATGCTGGATATAGTCCTGCAAGCAATGTGGTCAAAAGAAGGAACAATATTGCAGCGGCCCAAAAGGTCATATTATCGAACGGAAGCATGATTCTCTTCCCCGAGATAGTGTTGAATTGATCTTTCAATAATGTGACAAGGATCAGTGCTAGCAAAAATCCAAGGGCGCTTACTACAAACGACTCACTGAGGAATTGCGTTACTAATTGAGTTCGCGATGAACCCACCGTTTTCCTTACCCCGACTTCCCGTGCACGTTTCTCAGACCGGGCGGTGCTAAGGTTCATGAAGTTTATGCAGGCCAACAACAATACAAACGCGCCTATTATTCCGAACAGCCACACAAAGACAATCCGTCCACCGGCGGGTTTTCCGTTTTCAAATTCCGAATAGAGATGCCATGTACTCATCGGCACGACTTGAGCAAAAGGTTTGTATTTGTCGCGGTAAGCAATCAGCTCTTCAGGCAAATGTTTGAAGTAAATATCCTTGATCCCGGAATTAACAGCATCAATCGTGACATTTGGTTGAAGTTGGGCATATAGTTGCTGATATGTATTGTCCCAGTCGGATGGATTGCTACCGATCCATGGGTGTAAGGTTTGGATCTGACGAAAGTTGCCGATGAATTCGACGTCGCCAAGTGTGCTGTTGGCTGGAATATTTTCATACACACCCGTAACGTGTACGTCTATACCATTGTCAATGCGCAACGTCTTGCCTATTGGATCTTCCGTACCAAACATTATCGATGCCGTCGAATGTGAAAGTATGAATCCATTGGGATCTTCGAGACTTGCGTTGGTTCCTTTGAGCATATGGAGTGAGAACACTTCGATGGCCGCGGGCTCCATGAACTTGCCTTTCCGCATGAACTTTGCATCACTTGTTGCCAGTGTATTGTCGCCGGTCCACCATGATCGGATTACGTGTTTGAAGAAATGTTGATATTCGTCCTTCAACGCGCCGGCAACGGCAAACTGCATGGCCATGCCACCGCTGATGGCTTTGGTCTCCGGATTGTTTTCTCCGTGCCATAGCTGCACGATACTGTCGTAGTTGGTATGATACCTATTAAATGAGAGCTCGTCGTATACCCATAGCGCGATGAGCATCGTCACCGTCATTCCAATGGCCAGGCCGCCGATGTTGATAACAGAGTAACCTTTCGTTCTCAACAACATCCGCCAGCCTATTTTGAAGTAGTTCAGGATCATATCTAATTGATTTTGATTTTCGAATCCGGAGTGTAATTTTTTATTTTTTGGAGGTTTGATGATTCCTCGCCTGAAGAGCAGCAATACATCGATCACAAACCGGACGTCTGCTTTTCTTTTCCCCATCTGCGACAACCGCTTTCGATACACTTCGATCAGGTCACCCTCGATATCATCGGCCAGTCGCGGATGACAATACCATCGGAAAAAACGAAGGCCTTGCTTTGGTGGATATTGATTTTTAAGCTCACTCATATTTCAAACACCAGAGATTTTCAGGTCCAACGACACCTTAGGTATTGCATTCCAAAGCTCATCTCTTGTCTTCCGAGAATATTCCAGTGCCTTTTTTCCATGAGCAGTCATCTGAAAATACCGTCGGGGTCGCCCGGCGCGATCTTCTCCTCCCTCCCCCAGTCGTGATTCGATATATCCTTTTTCCTCCAGTCGCAACAACGCGGCATGAAGAGCTCCCATGCTAACATCCCTGGCCAGCCGCGATTCAATTTCCTCTTTGATGCCTACCCCGTAAGCATCTTTGTAGCGGATGGCAACCGTGAGAAGAACGATCTCTTCAAACTCACCCAGGTTGTATTTTTTCATAGGCGCTATAATATTTTCTAAAAGAAGGAATAATAATTATGCCAAAAAGAAAATAAGGGGTTTAAGGGCGAATTGTGGGATCGTTAGGCTAGTGAAGTGTTCATATGCGGGCGGAATGATTTCGAAAATGAGCAAAATACAGTTCACGCAAAGACGCGAAGATTGAACACGAAGACGCAAAGGTAGTAGAAGCGCTAGGTGGAACAGTTGGTGTGTTATCCAGGTGCGCTAAAAGGCCGCGAAGGCAGCGCAAGCGCTGGTTGGCCATGATAGTTTGCAGTTGGAAGGATAAACCGTGCGACTGGCCAAGGTCACTAGAGTTAGGGTCGATTCGTTGCGCTCACTCCATTTTGCAGGTTCTTGAAACGTTTTCGTCGGGGCGCATTTCGATGATGTATTTGATTGGGTTTCCGAGAAGGCGGTCAAATGCAGTTCACGCAAAGGTAATACACGCAAGTGCGCAAAGAGAATGCAGTGTGGCACTTCGTAGGAAAGTGGTTGCCTTGATCGCCGAGAAGGGCGCGAAGGCAGCGCTGGCGCTGCTTGATAGGAAAGTTGGTGCAAGGGCCAAGAAGCGTGATAAAGAAGATCCCTCCTAGTCCGTTTTGCAGGTTCTTGAAATGTTTCCGTCGGGGCGCATTTCGATGATGTATTTGATTGGGTTTCCGCTCAGGCGTTGCAAGGAAATAAAGACGTAGTAGTTGTCGGCCACATGTAGCGATGGATATATAAACAGCCTGGGGTCTTTTGCCTTACTTTGAAAGTCGACGATTTTAACCTGACCAACATCTTCAGAATTTATTTTTCTGGCGCCGTAGCTAACTCCCTTTGCGGCGTCGCCTATTATGGTCGCGAGCTTGTCGACGGGTTTCAGGCAGAAGTTGTATTTGCCCAGTGTTGAGTAGGATTCTTCTGACGTGCCCTTGAATTCAAGGGACTTGAGGTCTTTAAAGTCAGACTTTAAAATGTCAGAGACAAAATATTCAAAGGCGATCTGTTCGTAGACCATGGTGTCCTTTATAAAGCTGGAGAGGGCTAAGAGACACAAAATCAAAAGTGCAGAGGATCTTCTTTTCATGTCATTTGTGGTTTATAGTAAAACGTATTTTCATTCCGCGTATTGTTCAATTGAGGTTAGCAAGAGGCGTATGGCCAGGGACGTCAGCATTACAATTACTGTAAATAAAAATAGCTATTCAAAGGCAAAAGAACTATGGCCGTCCTTACTCACATCAAAACGCCGTCACCAATCCCCTACTTTAAGTGGATAAATTATCTGTGTTTTTGCCCCAATGCCATTATCGGTCTTAGGAATCCAAAGTTGTTTACCTCTGAGTAAATTCAGCATTTCTATTTCAACGTCTCCAAAGTGCGCCGAATTCAGAATTTCAATATTCTCGGCATCTCCTGTCTCGGATATATCAACCTTGACGTCCAATGTCTTTACTTTTTGTTTTGACAGCATCCTTACAGTCCCTGGTGAAAGATTGGTCTTAATAAAATTAGAGAAATTATCATGCCCCGTCCTGAATTGTAAGTCCCGGTCACCAAGACCTGATTTGTCCAGAGAGTCTGCAATGGACTTTGATTTCTTAAAAACATCGTGTTTCCATTTTTCCTTTACCAAAGTCTTCAAATGGAAATTGTAACAATCATGATTCGGGCTAAGTAATCTACTGCTATAAGAAACTTCGATACCATACGTCTCATGCAAGACTCTTTGCTGAGTGTCGTTAAAGGGTACAGATACCTCCAACTCAATTACAAATACTTTTTTTTCAAAGTCTAAAGTTGCCTGATCAATTTCCTTTCTGCATTTTTCCGTCATGACCGTAATTGTGTCGTGATAGAATGGGTTATTTGAGCCTTGCCCTAAGAGGTCAATACTCGTTAAAATTACTCCGATTAGAAATGCGTATCTCAATCTAATTGTCACCGCTCATTTTTTCTTTAACGAACTTAATTAAGTCCTTATTCTTACTCTCTTTCGCAACCGTCAAAGCTGTATTGCCTTGTTCATCATGGTCATTGATATCCGCCCCATTTGCCAAAAGTGATTCGACTAGCTCTTTGTTCCCTGCCGAGGCGGCATACATAATAGCTGATGTCTTAAACCCGTCTTTCCAATTAACGTCCGCCTTACTTTCATAAGGATTTTCGCTATGTCAAATTGCCTTTTGTTTATTGCCATTATCAAAGGATTCATTTTCATCCAGGGCCCGGCTTCTTTAATGTAGTTCACATCAGCTCCGTCCTTTATCAGTTTCTCGACTGTTTCTTTGTCGCCGTTTGCGACAGCTTTTAGAAGGAGCTCATTTTTGTCTAGTGAAAAGGTCGTCAGGACTGTTCCAAAAAGAAATGTTACTATTAGCAGTGCTTTCATTTAAGTCAAGTATTTTTAATCCGAATATCCCAGAAAGGTAATTTTGGTTAGCCTCTTCCCTGTGAACTCAAAAACTATCGATTGAAATACTTCAGTCTCCTCAAAAATTAAATATCCAGGGATTGATTTCAGTTTGTACATTTCTAGTTGTTTAATAACATCATTCTTTTCCATTCCAACCTCAAGTCCGTGTTTAGTACGAAACTTGTTAGTCGTGACGTTAGCATAAAAAAGCCAATTCTGATCTTTGAAGATTTTCATGATCTCAAAGGTATTCTTACCAACTGTCAGAGTAAAAATAGTGTCAATCCTATTTTCGGCGTGAATATTTTTATAGATCCTAAACGTCTTTGCCGGATTGAACTTTTGCAAATAGCTCAACGGATTAGTCCCAAATTGAAATGGGTCACTTGTTATATTCTCGACTCGTATTGTTAACGTGTCTCCCTGGATGGCAAGTTGGAAGTCTTGACCGAGAAGTTTAGTCGCTATAATGACAAACAATATTATTGAGAATCCTTTCATAAAAATGTCACACACAACCCGGTTGAAAGGTAACACTTTTACATTAACTGCCTACCCGGCAATGACTAATCGCCACGGTGAGGAGCAGACGTTATAAGCACATCAACGCGCCAATTTTCTCTATCTCTTCGATTTCTTTCGTCGTCTTTCATTGTTTTCAATTCGGCTTCTGAAAATAGGGGTCGCGATTCCCCCAGGCCGATAGCCCCTATGCGGTCCTCAGAGATTCCCTGTCGAACCAACTCTTCGATAAGCCCATCGGCCATTCGCTTGCTTATATGCAGATTATATTCGTAATCGTCGTAAGTCCATGTATGCCAAAAGAAGGCTACGCACACTTTATCGTTCTTCTTCAGAAATGAAACCAGGGTATCATAAGTCTCCTTATTGTGATAATACTCATAGCAAGGTCTTACGGTACATGAGCCGTCGAAAGCCCGGGCAAGCTGAATTGATCTCATCTGTCCAACCCGTGGAATTGTGTCCGCCCAACTAAATTTTGCCTGCGCCAGAAGCAAACAATTTGACGCAAGGTTCAGAGTTAATACTGCCAGAAGTTTAGTCATACAACATTTATCCTTAAACGTTGACGCGTATGGAACATTGCTAAGAAACGCAACTCAAATTACCCCAATCCCTACAACGGCACCAGCAAGCGGTAGCATATTGTCAATCGTAACTCAGTTTGCTGTCTCCTGTAATTGGTATTTCATTCCCCATAAACCTTGGCTTCTTGTTGATTAAAACCTCTCCAAAAGCCTTTACCTTGGCTAGAGCCTCTCTTATCTTCAAGGTCTTCATCGCCCGATATTCTCTTTTGTCAGCTTTGATCCCATATGCCTCTATGCCCTTACTTCGCGCTATATAGACTGCTCGTGGCAAATGAAATTCCTGTGTTACAATTATGGCATCTTTTACCTGAAATATCTTCCTGGCTCTTACCATGGTATTGTAAGTATCAAAACCGGCATGATCGAGAAAAACGTCGGCGGAGTTTATTCCATGATCTAATAAATATGCCTTCATGTTATTCACTTCGTCATATGAGGTTTGGCCATGATCACCGCTTAATAAAAAGCGAGTGACTTTATTGTTGCGGTATAGCTCTATTGCTACGTCTAAACGGTCCCGTAAATAATCAGAGGGGACGCCATTTGAATATACTTTAGCTCCTAACACAATAGCGGTGTAACATTTAGGAACATCGGAGAAGTTGCTGTACATATATTCTTTGCTTTGATAAAAGACTACGGCATTGGCTATTATTAATAATATCAGAATTGAAGCTCCGAGAAGTAATAATGGTTTTATAAGTCTTTTAATCATTTTCATATGAGGGCTTTAACGCGACTCCTTTACTTTCAGGTTTAGAGAGCATGCACCCAAAAAAAGTGCGAAGAAGATCATAATAACCATTAGTTGCTCATATTTGTGATCACTAATGGCGGATCTCACTAATTGTATTAACGGAACTATCGGACCTATCATCCAGAAAAATGAAAAACTAATGAAGAATTTTAGCGCCAACGCTTTATGTGGGCTGAGTGGCGGAATTTGCCGATACATTCCAAATGCGACGCTACTTGTGGCGTGATATGCCAGGTGAAACTGGCCGTTCATCAAGAGTCCGACCCATAGCCTCTCGCCGATACTTCCATCTACCAATTTCATTGGCCCGACGACACTAAGGGCAAGGGTAAGGAGTGATGCCCATTTGTAGTACGTCGAAATTGACGATGCAGTCATTGCCCCTAACATATTAGGTTTTTATGTAGCGTTTTTGAACTGTACTCTTAATACATAGGTAGTATTAAGTCGGATACCATTTATTTCTCCCGGAATCCACCTCGAATAATTTCTTTTAACCTCCGCTGCCGCTATTTCTAACAGTCTCTCCTCCTTTTCGGTACTCTTTCGATAAGGAAAGAACTCTGCCAATCGGAACCTGGAGACATTTCCCTGTTTGTCAATTACAAAACTTATATCAATGGACTCTCTCAAACGATCGAACATGGCTTTCCCATTTTTTGTCCGTTCATTTCGCAGGTCTACCGTGAGGAATATTCCATCACTGCCCATTTTCTTATTCTTAAGAGTCGGCTCCTTATCACAGTCCCAGGAATTAATTGTATCGTTTATGTGATTGACTAGAAATAGACTGTCTGCCTTTAGGTGCATTATTGTCTTAAAATGCCTACCAAATTTTTCGAGCAATTTTTTGTCCATGTAGTCTTTGTAGCACCTCTCAGTCTGATTTTCGAAGAATAGACAACTGCCGAATTCATGGTCAAACTTTAATCCTTTTCTTTCACTTAAATCCTTAAGTTCATTTTGATACCTTAAAGGAGGTCCAAAGGGTCCGAACCAAATAAGAAAGCACAAGGTATCTTTAGTTTGTCGCTTGGCTCTTTCAATTGCATTTATACACAAGGTATCATTTGTCCTGACGTGCTCAATATATTCAAATCTTTGCCTAGCTTCTGTTGTGTCAGCCCTGACCTCTTCGATCAAATTGGAATAACTCTGACCTAGTGTCGATAGTGAAGTTGTTAAAAATATCAGGATTTGAATGTATCTCAAGAACCCTCTTGTCTTTATTTTTGCTTTCGAGTCGAACATTATCCAATGTAAAAGGCTACTACGCTAGACCTTGACGCATTTGTCTGATGTCAAATTGTTGGCGAAAGTTTTATTTCGTCCACCATTTGTCTTTTAAAACGGCCTTCGCTCCTACTATATCGTACTCTTCCTGGCTATTATAAGTCGTCCAGCCGTTTTGAACATATTTATCGCATACTTTCATTTCTCCGTCTCCGCAATCAAAGTCGAACGTAAATGGCAGTCTATAATCACCCCAAATACATTTCTTGATGGCTTTTGTGTTGTAGCTTGTCCAGGTGCCGACAAAACTTCTATTGAAATATCCGTCAGCCACGGCGAAGCTTTCGTCTATAAATCCTTTTTTACTTTTATTGTCCAAGTAGTAAAAACACTCGTGTATTCCCTTAAAAGAGCCAACGCTTTTCTGCGTCTTGTCCTCATAGAAGGTGTACTCAGCGAGCAGCCTCCCGGAATTTTCATGTTCTGATTCTGAGTCTGCCGGGATTTCGTAGGCATTCAAAATTTTTATATCCCCTTTAAAGTCACAGATGTTGCCATTTACATTTGACTTGCCCTCAACATGATACAATAACTTGTCTTTTGGATCTTTTGTCACCTTTCCGATAAAAACTCTGATACGTTTACAATCCAATCCTATCACCCCGTTCTGATGATCGTCCAGAGTTAACCAAATCGCGCTCAGATCGAAACCAGCAAGGTCGTGCACAACATTCTCTGTTGTATGTCTTGTCCTCAGTGTAAAGTACTCTTTGCTAAAGTCAGTCTGTTTAGGATCAAAATTCTCGCAGAGGTGACCATTGTAGTACGGGTCAAAATGAGCCTCATGATCCTTTGGTAATCGGCACCAATCTTTTTCACAGAATGTTTCTGGTGACTTGTCGTTGTTTTGACTTTTGACACTCGGTAGGGTCGTCAGGAGAAATAGTATGGATAGTCCAACCTGTTTCATGAAATTACTAGTAACGTTTTGATACATGGCGGCGTCTCGTCGAATCTTTCGGCGTACCTCAATGTCATCGAAAGATAATACTTTCTGTTTCCAGAAACGGCAATGCCTTGCAACTACGCGCCAAATAAAGTTAGACTTTTTTGAGACCATCGGATTCATCCAAAAAATTATTTCCTCCAAACAAGTGACTCCTTCAACCTGTGCTCATCCAATAGGAAATTAAATTCCAAAGTCATGAAAAAGCTAACCTTATTTCTTGTATGTGCCGTAGTGGGAGGCGCTGTACATGCACAAAACCAGATGGAGATGTTTACCGCAAAGGCCGTGAAAAAGGGTGAAGAACCGAAGGCTGTTGTAGACGCGATCAACCAGGATTTTCCAAAGGCAATTGCAAGTGATCTGAACGTCATCCCGGCAAAACTTTACGGGGAACAGTGGGCTGTTAACTTCGATGATCAAACTAACGGAGCGGCACCGGAATATTATCACGTTGCGTTGAAGGAAGGCAATTCACAATACAGCGCTTATTACAACAAGCAGGGTAAGCTGATTTCATCAAAAACATTTGTCCCGAACGCTCAGTTGCCAAGTGAAGTAACGTCCGCCATCAACAACAAATATCCTGAATGGACCATTGTGAAGGACAGCGAAAAGATGGCGTACAGGGAAGGCAAGGTAAGAGAAGCTTTTCGCGTAGAGATTCAGAAGGACAATAAACATCGCAATCTATTAGTAGATAATTCAGGAACCATTCATAAGGATTCATCACAAGGACACTCGAAATAAGAGAGGGGTTTGGTTAGAGTAGAGGTCCGTGCCCTGGCTTACACGCCGGGGCTTCTTTTTTTTGTCTCACTCCTTGATCTCTACTTCCATGCAATTTTCCTATCTCCATCATATTAGGCCGATCATACCAATTCAATAACGTCGCCAGGCAGAACATCGTAGGCATTAGCAGCAGATACATATTTTTGTGAAGTCACTTACTCCGCGCTCAGCTATGTCACAACCTACCACGCTGTCCCATGCACTTCTTTGTTTGTCGATCGCGCTGGCCATTGCTACGGCCATCATCACACATCAGAATACCATTGAAAGGAAACAGGCACTCAAGGCAGTGACCAGCCGATACAATGCGATCCATTCTTCGAGAGAGCTTCTTGCGCTCGTTACGGATATGGAGACTGGTGAGCACGGATATGTAATCTCACTGGATAGTGAATTTCTTGAGCCTTATCAGCAGGCCAAGTCGTTGCTCGCCGTTCAGACGGATAGCCTTCGGAATCTCCTCCGCGGCGACTCAGGCGAATCCAGGCTTCTGAAAGGAAAAATTCTGAAAGCCGTTCACAACAAACGCACGGAAATGGACCAGGTGATCTCTGTGGCCGGCACGCTGGGAAAGGACAGGGCTTCCGCCATAGTCAACTCAAAGGTGGGGAAAGCGCAGATGGACACGCTGAGGCTACTGGTACAGGACCTTAATCAACGGGAGCTTGGTTTGTTGTCCAAAGAGACCGTGGAACTGGACCGGCGTATGAGACTGGAGGACAACATTAGATTTGCCGGACTCGCTTTGATAGTTCTCACTCTTGTTATCGCGCTTGCGGTACTCATCCAACGGAAACGAAAAATTCAAACGTTGATCAATTCATTGGAACTATCGAATGTAGAGCTTGAACACAAAGTAGACGATCGAACAAAAGAGCTCGTCGCTGCCAATGACGCGAAGGATCACTTTCTGGGCATCGCCTCGCATGACCTTAAAGTTCCACTGGTTGGCATTCAACGTCTGATCTCATTGGTGAAGACGGACGCCACAAAACCTTCGGCTACATCTCTTGAATACATCGGACACATTGAGGCCACTTGTGTCGATATGCAGCGCTTGCTCTCAAACCTGCTGGACATAAACAGGATCGATCGCGGCGAAACGCTGATACAAAAGTCTCCCTGTGATTTCAACGCTATGCTTGGCAAGCTTAGATTGACCTTCACGCCGCAGGCATCCAAGAAGGGAATTCATTTGACAATAAATGATTTTGAGAAAACGATCACGACCGATGCTGCAGCGCTGTCCAGGATTATGGACAACCTTGTGTCCAATGCCGTCAAATTTTGCACTGCGGGAAATACAATTAAAGTTGAAACCCGGCAAAATGAAAACAACATCATCATCGATGTAACTGATAACGGTCCGGGGATACCGGCTAAGGAGATCCCGATGTTGTTTAGGAGATTTGCCCGTCACTCAAATAAACCAACAGATGGCGAGAGCTCCACGGGGCTTGGGCTTTCCATTGTAAATGAGCTTGTGCATTTATTGGGTGGAGAAATCAAGGTTCACAGCGAAGTGCGTAAAGGCTCTACATTTTCAGTTGTTTTGCCCATTGGCTAATGGTCCCACTCCCTGAACTCCACCAGAATTCCCTCCAAGGGACTTTAATACTTCGTATTGGTATTTTCGTTTCGATTATTAATGCGGCACGGGCGAAAATTAACGATTAACCCTCCTTCGTCCCGAGCACTCGGGACTACAGAGGGCGAAGCAATTAACCCACTACGCGAGTCGCTTGAGCCACCGCTATAGCATTAGCGCACGCGGTCGGCGGGCACAGCGATCAACGATTTGAAATTGACATTTGAAATTTAGATTTGCGATCTCAATCGAAAATTGTTAATCGATGATTGTTAATCATTGTTAATTGTTGATTGATCTTCTCCTCCATCGAAATTCAATTATAAAGAACATTCAATACCCTCACAATAGAATGGCGGTTCACCCAATGACCCTCCAGGGAAAATAAAGTGAGGACTGCCTTCTCTAAAAGACAGCCCCACTTAACCCAACCTTCTACCTGTTACTATGATTTCTGTGGCGGAAAATGTTTGAATGATTTCTCAATCTGTCTGTTGACAAATTTCTTTTCGTTATAGTTGTTTATCGAAGAAACCGCATAGGCGCGCCATATCAATTCGGGTTTGTGCGCGTCGTACACATCAAAGATCACAGTTCCTTCCTCATACTTTCTCACCCAGAAATTATTCCAACGCGGACCCCACCAGCCATTCATGCCATAGCCATAGAATGGTGTATAAGGATAATAGCTATAGCTGTTCACATAATTCTCGACCTGTGTCTTGTCCCGGGCACCCGCAAGAAAAGTCACCACGAGATCCGGATTATGGTTGGACGGAGTGAGTCCTTTGGCTACCAATCTTTTTGTGATTGCTTCTTTGATGTATTGGTTCGCGGATTGCGTGTTGTTATCTTTCACGCCAAGCTGATGGATCATTATCCCTGGTTCGAACCGGAATGTCTTGAATTTTCCGAAGTCGACATTTTTATCGAAGTCAACATTTACCTGGGCATGTGATGTGATCGCTACCAATAGCAACAACATCATCGGAACTGAGTTTTTCATACTATCACCTTAATCCAAATTGCAAGAATTCTCATTATTGCTATGATCACTCGTTAGATGCAAGGCCGATGATTTTGTCACACTTTCGGGAGACAATTTTTTCACGACCGTGTTTCAAACTCCTTGTTCCATTTCTCAATTTCGCCGTCGACGCTTTTGAGCGCGTCCTTGAGGTCGTCTTCATCAACCTTGGTGCCCTGCTTTAATTGCGTCGCTACTGATGAAGCATCATCAAGCAACTGTTTTTCCTGGGCCGTTAATTGCCGATGATGAGTAGTGATAGCTTTTTCAAGATCCTTGATTGCCAGCTCAAGCGTTGCCCCCGATTCTTCGGGGCCGCTTACAAAAAATTCAGTCTCCGTGACCGAGAGCCGATACTTTGCCAATGCCCGGCCCACTTGTCCAAGCACGTGATTAAAATTGGCGAGATCCTTTACTTTGCCGGATTCGACCTGATCCGCCAGGACTTTAAGGGAAGCGGCTGCCACTTCGATTTTTTCTTTTTGACTATTGCTGGCCGAATAGGCGAGCTCGTTCATCGTAGTGACGGCCTCATTGAGCGCATATGCACATTGGGAATATTCCCCCTTGGCAAAGTCATCGATCGCTCTATTCAGTTGTTCATCCGGCTGTATTTCCGTCACCTTTTCTTCCGTGGCAGGCCTCTTGTGTTGTACACCCTGAAGTTCAGAGATGTTGGTTTCATGTTTAGGCTGACAGGCGGCAAGTACTGTAGAAAAAGCTGCTATCCACAGTAGGCTTGGATGTGTTTTCATAAAAAGTTTTTTTCTTTTGATGTAAATTGGTACCGTCGGTCACATCGTTACGTTATAGAGTTTATGGCAGAAGAAAAGATCAGAGTCTTGATTGCAGACGATCACAAGATAATCCGGGTTGGATTGATCGGGTTGCTGCAACGTGCAGACGATATTGAAGTGGCGGCAGAAGCCGCAGACGGAAACCATGTTCTTGAAACACTTTCCGGCAACGTGATCGATGTCGTGCTCATGGATATAGATATGGGTCAAACCAGCGGCATACAGACGACGCAAAAACTCAGGAAACAATTTCCCGACGTGCAAGTGCTGGCGCTGACGATGCACGACGAGGAGGATAACATCATTCAAATGCTGGAGGCGGGCGCCAATGGATATTTATTGAAAGACTGCGGACAGGAAGAACTTTTTGCAGCTATTCATGCCGTTGCACGCGGTGATAGTTACTATTCCAATGCCGTTTCGGCGACGCTACTAAAAGCGCTGACGCATCGACAAGCGCAAGCACACCATAGGAAAGACGTACCGTTGTCAGATAGAGAGATCGAAGTTTTAAGGTTGATTGCCAAGGAACATACCAATGGTGAGATTGCCGAAAAGCTTTTCATCAGTATCCGGACCGTTGACACCCATCGCCGGAACATCCTCGAAAAATTGCAGTTGAAAAATACTGCCGGTCTGGTAAGGTATGCTATTGAAAAGGCGTTGATTTAACTTGTGAGCCGAAGGTGCATCAGAACTTTCCGTTCAGCATTCTTCCAAGTTCACCTTAAATGTCCTGGTGTGCTGTAATGCATTTTAACGCAAAGTGTTCGTTAATGCAGGTGCGTCCCGTTCGTGCGTGGTGAAGCTAGTAAAATCAACGGTCCCATTGGTTCACCTGAGGGGCAAAGAGCGCGAAGGCCGGCAAGCTAGCTTGCGATAGCGTATCAGAACTTGCCATCCATGATCAGATAACAATCAAGTTTGAAATCGACCGTATTCTATTGGGAAGTATACAATTTTTTTCCCGCAGATTTACACGGATCAAAAGGCACGCAGATTTACGCAGATTAATGCCGCGTAAATCTGCGTGTATTAAATCTGTGCTAATCTGCGGGAAAACTGCATTCACTACATCAAAGTTCTGATACACTACAACCGAGCGACGCTCGACTGCGCCCGATAAGAACCGCACCCTGCGTCCTCTGCGAATCTGATAAACCAGAGAAACAGGTGTACCTTGGCTCACCGTGCCTCTAACGGACGAGCTACGGTGTTTCTTCAATACCGCCCTGCGGTAATGCCTTTAAAGAACCCTTGAGAACCTCATCAGATCAAGTCCATTTCATTATGTTGTTAAACCCTTTCCTTTTCCGTCTATCAGGGTTTCCCCCAGGCCATTTTACGAGATTCTCGTAGCGCTTTACGCAATTCCCTGAATTTGCAGAATACCGGTTTTCGCTCTAACGCAGGAGTGTTCGGCTAGCCAGCTTTACATCGTCGAAACCGAACAAACTACGCGAATGAAAACGACCGAAAAATTTACCGATCACGAATTGATCGCCCGCACATTGGCAGGTGACTCAGCTGCTTATGGCGAATTATACAACCGCTACAACCAACGTGTTTATCACAAATGTCTTTCAATGGTGAAGGATCATGAGCTGGCATTCGACCTGGCAGAAGAAGCAATCCTCAAAGCATTGAACAGCCTGAAAAATTTCAGGGGCGACGCCGCTTTTGGAACATGGCTCTACATCATTGTACATCGGCACTGCCTTGAGTTCCTTCGTAAAGAATCCAAGCATGCCAAGGTCATCACATTATTGACGCAGCATGAGGAGAACACTATTGCTGATAGCCTAAGCGAAGAAGTGGAAGCAAGCAACGAAATGGAATCTATAATGATGAGCTTAATCGCACGCCTTCCAGAAAACGAAAAACAGCTTTTTATGCGCAAGTATGCAAAAGGTGAATCCATCGAAACCTTGCAGCAAGTTTTTCATCTTTCCGCCAGCGCAGTAAAAATGAGATTGAAACGCACCAAAGAACATTTGCAGGAACTCTATTTGATTGCAACGACCTCCGGCTTGCAGCAAGCCTTTGCGTTGATATAGAAAGGTCCGTGACCTTCGTGACATTTTTTGCTCTAAATGAGCAGCATGCATGCCTCTATACTATATCCCTTTAGAATTGATTCGTCCTTTGAAGTGGGATATGCATGGACATCCGAACTGGCAAGACGTCTGAAAGCACAGCTCACGCTCTTTACAACAATGTGTCATCCGAGTTCTGCATATACAGCGTCAATTTATCAGTCCCTTGCCGCAGCACAAGGTTTATACGTAAAGACTTATCACCTTCTCCCCCTTCGTCTTTCTCCCGTTAAAACAAAACGATGTTTCGAAACCGGGGAGTTTGAACCCGCACTGAAAACTTTTCTTGAAGGAAACGAACCTTTAGTCACGGTAATGCAGTCTGGCATCTTCACCAACACGGCTATGAAGTCTGTGATAGATTCCGGCAGACAAGTGATCATCCTTCCGGAAGTCAGGATTGCCCTTGATCTGGCAACCACGCAGTCCCGCGAAGATCTGTTTTTAGCGATCCTCGGACAGGTTGCCTTCTACAATCCCAAGCGCAGCTTCTTCAACAAGCTCGTCGGCAATCAAAACTTTTCGAACAGCCTGACACGGTTTTTCAGGGCGCAGTAATTGAACAGAAGCGATCTCCACTTTCATTTTAAAGCAGTTTCGTTCAAGTGACCTATTCACAATACATCCATCTAAAAGACGGCTTTAAACCATTTGAGTTTTATGAAAACATTTGGTAAGAAAAAAATCGCAGAGATCACAATATTGTTAGTCTTTGCATTAACGGTCGTTCACACCGGCTGTGCTCAAGGCATATTAGATAGTGTTGCACAGGATGAAAGCAAGATCGTTGCAGCGATAGCGCCCTACCCTCCAGACATGCGAGCAGCAATCCTTGATGTATCACAGTATCCGCAGACGCTCGCCAAACTTAAGCGCGTACAAACCCGGACCAGCCGCGAATTCCAGGAGATCATCGCCGGCTATCCGCGCGAAGAGCAGGAAAAATTTTATCAGCTCTCCCGTTTCCCGGAACTTGTTACTCAACTATTAAATCTGGGGAGTGGTAAAACCGATGATGTCACTGCAATCATCAAAGACTATCCTGTGGGAGCGCAGCCCGCGATAAAAGACGTATATCAAAATCACTTCAATGATCTTTCCAGGATCAATACCTTGTGGGAGTCCGGTCAGAATGTACTTGATCGCATCGCGTCAAAGCATTCTTCTCTCGTTCAGGACGATTTAAAAAAGGTGATCGGCAGTCCGGATGTAATGAGCTTGCTTACGGATGATATTGATCTTACTATCAGCCTTGGGGAAACATACAAGGAGGATCCCGAGAGAATCGTCAACTATCTCGATTCGCTTAATGCAGAAATCACCAGGCAGGGTGCAAAGGATCTTGAAGACTACAAAGCAGCAGTCGCGGCCGATCCGAAATTACAGGAAGAAATGAAGAAGGCTGCCGACGAATTTGCTACTGAGTTCAATCAAGCTCCGAATGTAGTTACCTCCAATAATAACTACTACGGTAGTGCACCTTACCCTTATTGGTTCGGTTATCCATACTGGTATGCGGGGCCGATGTGGTATCCTACACCGTTCTATTACAACACGGGTTTCTATTATGGGGTCGGTGGCAACATGGTGGTATTTGGTCTGCCGTCATATGCGTATGCAAACTGGTTTTTCGGTCGCGGCTATTCGCACTATCCTGGCCTGTACAACCACTATCACACCTATTATAATGTGCATCGCACCGAAATCACCAACAACAATGTATATCGTGGATTCAATACGGCGACGCGCGATCATTTCAATAATGTAGGAAGGGTTGTTAATCCGCCGCAGCAGCCAGGTACGACTATGCGCCATCGCAGTACCGGTGGTGCCCGCAGTACCTCATCAATGCCGACGCGTTCGTACAACCAGCCTATGAATAATGTGTATTTCAACAATCGTGGGTTTACGCATTACAATGCAAACTCGTATCACAGTATGGGGTGGGGTGGAATGCGTGGAGGGATGCGCGGACCTAGATGAATAAAAGTTAGAAGTTAGAAGTTAGAATTTAGAAGTTAGAATTTAGAAGTTAGAAGTTAGAAGTTAGAAGTGTGTGGCCGCCCGACGCGCAGGTAAATCGCAGAGCGTGGGGCGGCGAATTAAGTGTGAATCCTTCGGATTCAATTGTTATTGTTGTAACGGTCCCGGTACTGGATATCCAATGTTTTTCTTTTGTCGATCTTTGACTTCAGCACATACGTCACGAGGTTGATCCATGTTGGATGACGGTGACGCTTAAGGATAGTGTTGAGAAGGGGCTCAATGTTTATCTTTCCGTACTCGAGAAATACTTACTGTGGATCCTTGAAGCGTTCTGAGTTGAATGCTACTACTTCAAATTCTTTTTTCCAGCCTTTGATATTAAAATGAAACCTTCGTTCTAACTCATTCCAAATCCTATCGATGTCGGAAACTTCGAAGACTTCGCGGATATATTGAACCGATAAAGGCACCTTGGCCATAACTACACATTAGAATAAACTTCCTTGTCCCTCGCTTGGGCCAGGTGATTTACTCCCCTTTTTTTTCTTAGGCGCTTCCTCCTTTTGCGTAACGATGCCGTTATCCGCATCCACAACTTCCTGGTATGCCTGTGGCTCCAAAACTTTGGGCACGTCGGTTTCTTCTGTCTTGCTCGTGATCAGTTTGCTGATGGTATGACCCTCCATAACCTCTGGATTGAACGGCTGGCAAAGTGCCAACACATCTTCCTTTGTCAAGTTGGGGTTCAGCCAGTCCTTTTCATATTGGCGTGGGATAATTACTGGCATTCGCTTTTTACTGTTGTGAACTTTTTCCATCAGGCGGTTGGCCTTTGTTGTCAGCACCGTGTAAGTGAAAAGCACCTGATCAGTTATGCGGTCTTTCCATCTTGAGTAAAGTCCCGCGATGGAAAACAGTGGCTGATCAGGCAACGAGAGGTAATAGGGAACTTTTGATTTTCCTTTTTCATCCATCCATCTCCATTCAAAAAAACCGGAGCATGGAATAAGACAACGTTTATTTTCCGATGCAGCATCACGAAACGAAGGCTTATCATACATTTCTTCAGAGATGCAGTTCAGGGTCTGAACCCTCATTCGCATACCGTCCTGCAATGATTTTGTCCACCATGGAACCAATCCCCAATTGTAGGGAAGCAATTCATTGTTTCGTTCGACAGTCACAATTGGACTTGTCTGAAAATCGAATCCATTTTCGTGATAATGGGGCGTATATATTTCGGCCATAACATCGCTGTAGCTGGCGGAGTAATAGTCCGCCAGGTAGTCGATGCTGTTGGTAAGGGATTTGTGATAGCACATTTATTTGAAAGGGTATAAGGGTATAGGGCATAACGGCCCACTAATATATAGAGTTCAATATACTAATGGGGAGCCCTCATTTTGGGCAAAATTAGGCTTAAATAATTAACTAAAAATATTAGTTTTTACTTGTCTGATATGACTAATATTATTAGTATTGCATCACGCTATCAGTATTCGGCATAAACTAATGAGATAACCAAAACCATTAAAATTATGCTACAGACACGTTTTAACCTTGTACAGTCATTTCCCGTGGAGGACCGGTTCATTAAGGATTGGTTCATGGCAGTGTTCCAGGCTTTTGATCTCACCGGCAATTCAGAGCTCACAAGTTTCAGGAACTATGAGATTAATTATGAATTCCAGCAGCCCCAGGATTTTATAAACCGGGTGATCATCCAGGGCCGTCGGAAGGCGACGCTTATCGCACAAAAAGTAAATGTGGAATACCATTCGGCCAATGGATTTCCCGTGATCAAAATTATCAGAAAAAATAAACGCAAACTCTTCGCAACGTATGGAAAGGATTGAAGGCATCAGCTACCAGGTACAATATGTTTTTACGATAGCATCCCTTGTTCATGTAATGCCTAACCTCAGGCAGACGGGTATTGACCTTCCGAAAGTGGTGCGGGATTGCTGGGAAGATTATGACCTAAGCGATCGGAAAGATTCGCCCGAGACATACTTCCTTAAATATGGAGTAAGGGTGATCAATCCCTTGTTGAACAAAAAACTGAACCGGCCGGCAGATCATCCTACGTTCAATGATATTCTCGAGTATTCGTTGGAGGAAGTGATGGCGAAGGATCAGGGGTTGCAAAAAGAGTTGAGGAAGATGAAAAAGGTCTGAGGGAGGACGATATCGTTTTTTGAATGTGGTGGTGTATCGCTAAAGCGCCGATTGATAAATATGGGCGACACCCAAAGTATTAGCTTTTCTTAAAACTCATATTTATTAGCGGAAGCGATCTTTTTCCTATTCTATTCCAAAGTCCAATTTGGACTCCTCTAAGTCGGGTGGCGTTGTTAATGAGAGCGATTTGGGCTCCACGGCCATTATTAGTTCTATTATGAAGGGCAGATATCGTGACTCCATTAAAGTGTACATTGTCACTGATCAGCGTGCTTACAGATAATCCGTTTACTTTGTCAACCTTGTTTACAAGTCCGGTGATCTGAACACCCTGGAATGAGAATTCTTCGCCAAATTCAAGCAGGCTAATGGAAACACCATTTAATTTGTGCCTGATTGCCAGGTCGTCAATGGTTGAGGTGTCAGCGCGGAAAGCATGGAGCAATTCCTTTGGTTGAAAAAGGGCCATAAGGACGCCAGTCCCGCCGACAAATGCTTGAATAGGAGAAATGTTTGTGTGTACACCGTTTATTCTGATCGAATCCATATTTACACAATAGTCGTCAACGGAAACACTCCATCCTATCGCCCAACCGTTGGTAACTCTCGCTTTTGAAGGCACAAAGCCAACAACGTTATGAATTCTCTTCATGTAGACAGTTTTGTATTTAATTGAGTCCAGGCAGTCTGACTGTCCATAAGTAGGCGTCAGAGAAAAGAAAATTGCCACGACTGTCGAGAATGATTTTATCATGTTCTTCATAATCGCGTTGAGGAATCGCACAAACATCCTGCAAGTTTAGTTACCTGTCAAAAGCCTGGAAATAGGTCTCACTTTTCCCGTTTCGAATTCATCCAACCCCCCACGAGTTTAAATTGCAACCCAACAGTTGACTGAACGGAATTCATATTGGCAAACACCCCAGCGCCGATGCCTACGTACGGAACAAAGGCCCAGATAAAGTCTGCCTGTATTATTGCACCGGCACCAGAGGCAGACTCTTTATGAACATCATAATTAGAAGAAACATACCAGCTATTACTCTCAACCGGTTGCCGGGTAAATGTCAATTTATCACCCCGTGTTAAAGCCAGGCCGCCTTGCGCTGTGATCCATGTTTTTCGCCCAAGCGGAAAATATCTTCCAGTCATAAGGTTTACAGAGGTCATGGTGATTGAAGGCATCTCATCGGAAAAAGGGAATATCAAGACTGTCGTGTAACCCTCCTGGTAGTCTGCCGGCAAATTACTTGCATTCATATCAAAATTCTGGTAAGAAACTGATGCTATCCATTTGTTTTGAAAAATTGTCGTACCTCCAAAATCAGCAAAAGCTCCGTTATGGATGGAAGGTCCACCTCCGATGTGCAGGTAATACTTTGGCAAATGCTCGGGTGTGTTCTGACCATTTACAGAAATTACAGATACGACAAAAATTGCGACAACGATGAGATATTTCATACCAAGGGGGTTTTAAATGTCCACAAAGTTCAGCCGGGTAAATTGGCTGGAACAAACTAATTGAGAAGTGGTCTTTCTTGTTGAAGGTAATGGATAATCACTTTGGCGGGATAATACAAATTCGTCGTTTAATATGACAAATTCGTCATTGACTTGTCGGAGGCTTATTCTTCTCCGTAATTTCTATAACACCGTTCATTCCAGGACGTCCATACTTATCGTAGGCCGCCACGCAAAACGGTGTTATGGCTCGTAAATTTTAAATCGCCTGGTTTCATAATTACTTACTATCTCAAATTCATTCTCTCCGAAGGTCACAACAGAATAGTTTTGACTTGAATTTGACAAGTCTACAGTCTTAAGAAGTTGGCCTTCACTGTTAAAAAGTATTAGTTTGTTATTGTGATTAATGTTTTGCGCAAAATATTTTGTTACCACTCCAATCACCATTCCGTATATGTCATCTCCAATTGTAAAAAGGCTCGAAGTGTCAAGGTTTGTCTTTGTTGTCAAAATAAGTGTCGGGTTATAAGCTTTAGTTGTTGAAAAACTCCATTTTATCCCCCCGGTTTGCAGATCATATGCAATTGTGAAATAGTTTCGGAAGTTGTCCTCTTTTGGAAAATAGTATCCGGAACCGATAATTAAATTTTTGTCAGGAACAACCATTAGTTTGTTAAAGTAATCTGATTGGGCTATCCAAAGTAGTTTGCCATTGAAGTCATACAGCTCTAAGAAGCCCGTTCTTTGATCTGTTTGAGTTGAGAATAGAACCCTATCTTGAAGTATCAATTGGTTCGATATACGATTGCCTGGTCTTGGCATAGATAATATTGTATCCTTCTTTTGAAGGTCAACTAAATACGTGTTAGTAGAAACCTCAGGAGTTATCAATAGTCTATCGCCATCAACAGACCATAAATCTCCGCCATTAAATACAATTGCTTTAGGGTCACCCGTGTTTGAGATTAACCATTCCCAGGTACCTGCTCCTTCACTATAACGTCCACCTTGTATACTGTCAATGTATTGAATCTTGTTGTTGGCAATTTTAAATTTCATTTTTGTTATTTCACCGCCATTCTCCCCTCCGCGATAAATATCTGAGAATAAGAAAGGTCCGATAAATTCGTTTGGAGATCCATGTTTATAATTCCATTCGATTTTGCCACTTTCCGTCAATATGTAGACAGTTCGATATATGTCATTGCGTTTCGAACAAAGCCTTATCACTTTTTTTGTAGTGGGATTAATTCGAAAAGAAACTATTGTGTCCTTACAATTAACGCGCGTCGTTATTGTGTCAAACTTTACCGATGACCTGGCTATAATAATCGAATCGGTATAATTGATTAGATGACGTGGATACGACCCGATAATGGAGTCGTTTTTAGATTCTCGCTTGCCTAAAGATTCCGATGCCGGAGAATTTCTGTTGCAGGAAATGAATATTCCTATTACTAAATAAAATATGAGTAATCTGTTCATTTAAAATTTACGTGCTTATTTTTTAAAAAAGATCTGTCCACAAGGAACTAATGCCGAATCAAAATTCGGGACTATGCTGATTCTATAAAAAAGTTCATGCTCTTTTAAGGCGAGTCCTGTTCGTACTTGACCTCCAACACTATATAAGGGAGAGAGCAATACGATATAGAAAAGACTTTCAGCTTCCGGATTAATAGTTCTTTTCAACCTGGCGTTATTAAAGTCAGTATCCAAAAAAGATTTTAGACCAGTAATACCATAGTTGTACAAAGGCTCTTTGTCAATTGTCATTGTGTCCGCAGGCAGAAATAATTTTATGTGGGAGTAAGGTGACGGGAGAGCTACAGGGAAATTAATTGTGAATTCTAATGGAGTAACGGTTTCATTAATTACTCGCGTCCAGAATATCACATATCTGTAACTTTTCCCTCTGGAATCAGTGTATCTGCTTTTTTCGTCAGCGTCTCCCCCGCCTTTGGGAAAACTGTTTTGTATGATTACAGCTCTTCCGGACGAATCGATGTACTTAAATTCAGTGTCGATATGCCCGTAAGAATAACTCGTCTGTGCTCTTTTCTCTTTGCCATCTTTTGTAGATAAACTATCAATTCGAACCCATCTTTCTCTTTTTGGCGGAGAAGTCTGTCCCAGTGCCGTTAAGCCAATCGTCAATAGTGTAAATGTGGTGAATAGTCGCATTAAGTCTTTTCATCAATTTGCCGTGAGGCATCGTTCACAACGTTTTGCTATACAGGGGCCGGTTTGGGAAAGCAAGTTAATCGGCCAAAACTTGTTATTGCGCCACCCATGGAGTACCCCATAATTCCAATTCTTGATTTGTCTAAACGTTCGCGCAATAAGGCGTGGCGACAGACCAACTTAAAAATTAATTATCAACTCTTTTGCCATGGACTGATATGCATTGTTGCGGGTCGTTTTTTTATCTAAACTTTATTTCGTCATAACCCTTTCGTCGGTGTGATTGTCACAACATTTTAAGGAATTCCTGTCCGTATTGTTGTTCGAACCAAATAAATGCTTCCTCAATCCAGTCTTTGTCGTCCTGTGTTACTGTTGGTTTAGGTTTTCCAAAAAACATATTTGAAACTTAGTCGTCCGTAAAAAATGAGCCATCGCATGGCTATGGCAGTGCTGGTTTTTGAAAATGTTACTGTCCACCGAGGCTAAATGCAATGACGAAGATAAAAACTTTCAGCTTAGGCTTCACGCAGCAAATGCAAATAGCTATTGTTCGCGGTAGTCGGCCTGTCATCGCTTAAACGTTATCGTAATGCTATCATTATAAAGCTGCGGTTTAGTTATTCCTTTACTTTTTAAAAACTCCTTATTTCTTTCAAAGTTCATGAGTGTCATCATGTCTAGATATTGTTCCAGCGGTTCCAGGCCCACCTCCTCTCTTCTTTTGTTGACATTAGCACTGTCATAGAGCGGCTTTGGATAAGCTTGTCCCAGTGAATTATATCTTACTTGAGTCCCGTATATTTGTTTCTCTCCGGAATTGATTTTAACCCTGTCGGTCAGTAAACCGAAGTTTCTTCCGTCCGCATTCTTATTTTCTACTTCTATTTTTAATTTTTCGAGAACTCCTGATTGAAATTGTAAATCCTTGTCGGAGTGCTGAACCATTAACCAAAAATTATGAGAGCCTTCTTTCCCAATCAAATCATAACCTGGATATCCAAACTCATCGAAGATTTCTACAAGACGACCTTTATGGGTTGTGAACACACTGTCTTGAAATTTCTCCCAACGTTTTTGTGTCCATTGTTTATAACGGCCTTGTGGAAAGTTAGCGGCGACCTGGTCAATCTCCGCCATTAGTTTCAACTCATCAGCAAGTCCTTGATTAAATTCAATTTTCTTTCGGTCGCCGTCCCGTTTACTTGTCTGCTTGCAACTAAGTAGACTTAGTCCGATAAACAGTATCAAACCCAATAATTGCTGGTTCATATCTAAGAAGGGGTTAATTTCTCTGTCCAGGCATTACTGCCAACATTAGGCCATTTGGTGTTGCTGAGAGGGAGCGTTAATAAATGTAGCGCAGCGAAATGTTCAACGCGACCAGATCCGAAACTCTCCCCGTAACCGAACGTTCTTTGAAAGATAGTACTTTCCGTTTACTCTTAAACGGGCAATGCCAAATAGCCCTTGCTGGCGGTCGTGCTTTCTATCGCTATTTGCTTTTCCAACCGTCAGCATTGCTAAATGTTTCGTAGTCAAACTTTGTGGTATAGTCGTAGTCTTCTGTCTTTGTCTTTTTATTATAAGCCTCCATGGGTAAATATAAAAGAGGCTCAAAGTCTCCGCTTTTTGGCATCTGCTCGGGATGTTGAATGACATAGTTAAAATAGTCCTTACCATTAGCAACGACACAACATCTTACATACAGAAAATAGTCCACAGAGAAATGCTCCGTTTCCCCTTTATAACTGTCTTCTCCAATATTTGAAGCATACATAATTCCGTCCAACAGGTATAATTTTTCCGAGAGGATATCAGCGAACTTGTAAATGTCTTCAACCGACATGCTAACCAGTCTTTTTACTGCCGGTCTTATCACTGCATCATCATCTCCGAGTTTTTTCCAGTTAAGAGAGGAAATAATTTCCCAAAACACTTCCTCGTCCATTGGCTTGTATTGTTGAATCGGCTTGTCTGGAACATCCACTTGCTCAGAAACTTCATGATATCCTTTGCTAAGTTTTTCTTTGATCAGCTTATCAACCTCCTTGCCGCAATTGTCAGCCGATAGAAACGTTTTATCATTTGTTCGTACTTCCGTCCCTATCTTGCCCCAGGTTACTGTGTAAGAGTTGTCCGTCTGGTCAATACTCCAAAACTTATTTGAGTCCCCAATTTGATTTATGAATAGCCGTCTCATTTAATAGTAAACTAACGTTATTTCGAAAACTAAACTACAAGCTTAAACCGAGCCCAGCAACGGCACATACATTTTGTTGCCAGCCGTTGGGTCTTCTGCAGTCTCAGTTCTTACGTTTCCCTTGTCTGTCACCTCTAGCCTTTTTAGTTTTTATGTCCGCTTCTTCGCTGTCAATGAGTAGAGTGTCGATTTGACAACTCTGAATATTTTCGGGAATCCCTTTTATTGGATTAGAAAGAAGCGACAACTTTTTTAAATGCTTTAAGTCACATAAATTTTCCGGCAGTCGTTCGATTTTGTTCCAGTCCAAGTCCAATGATTCTAAATCCGTTAAGCCAGTCAAATTTGAAATATCCGATATTTGATTTTTGTCTTTATAACTCCAAAACGATGATAAGTCCAATCGCCTCAATTTTTTAAGATTTAAAATTTCATTTGGAACAGTAGATATGTTTGAGCTTGTTATCGAAAGTTCTTCTAGATTATTCAATTCGGCAACTGCAAATGGAAAGTCATTAAATTTATTGTCGTCCAAAATCAAAGTCCTCAAATTTGCAAGTCGTCCGATACCCGGGGGTATGGAGTCCAATTGGGAGAGTTTTAGATTAAGGACTTCCAAATTCTCTAACTCAAAGAGTTGTATTGGGAAAGATTCAAAATCATTGTAGCCAAGGTTTAATGTTTTTAGGTTTTTTAAATTACTGAAAGATCTGGGTAATTTCTTAAGACTCAAATTTGAAAGATCCAATTCTTCAAGATTTTTCATTTCTCCAAAAGACTCCGGCAAACTGTCAAGTCCGTATGTTAGCATGTAACCAAAAAGTTCTAATTTTTTGACCTTCAGTGGCTCTTTCAAAGCAATTCTTAGATTGTCATACTCCCCGTTGTAGTCGATAAAAAATGTTTCAAAAAAGTCCTTGTCCAACGAAAAAGTAATGGTGTCACTAAGTAACTGATTTGATCCAGAATATTTCAAATCTATTGCAAGAGTAATTGAGTCATCGGTCATCTGAAGTTTTTGAAGGCTACCGAAGATAGAATCAACTTTGCAAACAAAGCACCTGTAATTAGAAAAAAATGCTTTTACATCGATTTGCTCCGAGGGGATTTCGAAATGGTTTTGTTCACTAAATACTCCTAATGAATCAACCTTAAAGTATATATTCTTACCATGAAACGAATGCGTTCTGTATTTAACGTTAGAGAAATGTTCGTACATCAATAAGGTGTACTGTCCTGAATCAATCTCAAGGCTACTTAAGAGGTCAGCCCCAGTAATTATTTTAGTTCTTAAATTCTCATAGTACCCGCTGTCGCTAGACTTAATCGTCTTGTGAGTAGAACACGAAAAGACCAGGAATATTTGAACTAATACTAAAGCGGTTCTGATTGTCAAGATGTGGTTTATTTTCATTCTGTCAATTGGCAACAACTTTGTCCGACCCAATGCCTGGCAACTAGCGGATATATACACCTACTACATCTATTTCTTCATTAGAAAAATCGCCGAGTGCATCTATCCCGTATAATCGCATGCTATTGTGTAGTAGAGATTCTTCGCAAGGTATGCAATGTTCTCTATTTTTTACTTCGAACTTTCTCAACGTTTCCTGAAAAACTTTTTAGAAGACTAGATTCTCACATCCAGTTGCTCGTTACGGCAAAGTATATGTATGTTTGACGAATCGTCCATGTTTGTATAGTCCACGGTCCAAGGTTAGTTTGCGGTCCTTATCTCACGAAGAATTGTTTAAACATATGAATTTATGAAGCATCCGGTACACGTAGCCATTCAGATTGTTCCCATCTCAAAGGAGCACCCCTACCCTATAATTGACAAAGCCATTGAGGTGATCAAAAGCTCAGGGGTGGACTTCCGGGTTGGCGCTATGGAGACGGTGATGCAGGGTGACTATCATCGTTTGATGGATATCGTAGAACAAGCACAGGATGCCTGCCTTAATGCGGGCGCCGATGAAATAGTAGTGACGTTAAAGGTGCACGCAAAAAAGAATGGTGGTGTGAGCTGGGAGGAAAAGCTGGAGAAGTACGCTTGAGCGTGCTGATTTCAATACCTAAGCATTGGCCATCTTGTTCGGTATCAACACCTCAAATTTTGTCTCCACACCGAATTCAGACTTAACGCTGATATTGCCGCCGATCTTATCGATCACTTCACTTACGATGAACAAACCCAGGCCCGAGCCCTTGGACGTCTCGGTTGCGCGGAAATACATCTTGAAGATCTTGTCGATGTATTCCTTTCGGATACCTATCCCGTTGTCCGTTACTGTTAATTGAAAATCATTTTCAACGGGCCGGCATTCGAATTTTACCCAATTGGATTCTTTGCTGCGATCTGAATATTTTATGCCGTTCGTGATCAGGTTGTGAAGTATGACCCTTATTCTGGCTTTGTCACTCATGATCATGAGGTCTTCAGGAACGAGATTCAGATAATTGATCCTGATGGCTTCGGGCCAGAAGGAAAGCTCGCCGACAACCTCGTCGATCAGATCTTTTAAGCAAAACTTTTCAGCTTTCACCAACGCATGCGTGTTTCGGGCGTAATCCACCATGCTGCGAATTACCGTCTCGAGTTTCAGTGCCATATTCTTTATATGATTCGAATAGGAAAGTATGGTAGACGGATCTTTTTCCATCATGATCAGCTCGACCAGCCCACGGATGGATTTTAACGGGGCACTAAGATCATGAGACGCGCTGTAAACAAACCGGTCCAGCTCGAATACGGTTTTGTTCAAATCTTTGATGGTACGCTGAAGTTCTTCCGTTCGCGCGTTCACAATGTGCTCAAGGTTGATGTTGACTTCTTTCAACTGTGACTGTGCCCGCGATAAGCTTTCGTGTTGTTCAACGATCTGTTCGTTCTGTGAGACCAGCTCCTCGTTCTGCGCCTGTATCTCATTATTCTTTTCCAGGATCTCCGTCTGCTGAGTCTGAAGCATCGTGTTCATCGAATTGATCTCTTCGATCTGCGACTGCAGCAATGAATTCACCTTGTTTAGCTCCATGGTCCTTTCCATGACTTTTTGAGCAAGTTGTCTTCGCTGATTGATGAGGAACCGCATTCTTATCCTGAAGATCACCAGAATAATGGCGCCAATCACGGCGACTACCAATAACTTGAATGAAAGGGTCTGCCACCAGGCTGCGACGATAACCACACGAACATCCTTCGAACCCGAAACCAGCTCGTCATTGTTCCTGGCAATCATCACCCTGAACGTATATTCTCCCGGTTCAAGGTTTGTGTATGATATCAGCCTTCTGGTATTGTCGGTTCTGTTCCATTGTTTATCATATCCGTCAAGCATGTAGGCATACTCGCGAAACTGTGAGAAGTCGAATTCAAGGGAAGCGAACTCAATGCCGAATGAATTCTGGTCGTGCTGCAATCGTATCTCTTCAATGGTTGTGATATTTTGTGGAAGCACTCCCGTGCCGGCTTGCTGTTCGACATTATGCAGAAGGAACTTTGTGAATACGATGGGGATCTTCTTCTCCTGCTTCCTGAATCTGCCTGGATCAAAAAAATTCACACCGCGAATATTTCCAAACGCAAGACGTCCATCGGACATTCTCACGACAGCGTTCCGGTTATACTGATTCGCTGACAACCCATTCGACCTGCTGAAATTGGTAAACGTTTGACTCTTCTTATGGAATACACTCAATCCGTTGTTGTGACTAATCCATATTCGCTGCAGGCTATCTTCCTGAATTGCCTGAACGTAACTATTGGCGAGCCCTGATTCTTCACCGAACAACTGAGAAGTATTCGATTGGGGATCATACCGCACAAGACCCTTGCTTGCGGCACCGATCCACACGATTCCTTCCCCATCGACATACAACGATAAAATAGTTGTACGTGGCGTGAGATGGTCCGTCTCAATAAAGGTATAGTTGTCGGAGCCTGCCTTAAGAAATCCCAATCCTCCGACCTCGCGACCAATCCACACATTATTATTGCGATCAGGAAGTACCCAATTCACGCGGTCGACGGGATTTTTGTCGCCACCTGAACTTCTGATTCTTGTTACGTCTTTTTTATTGATGTTGTATCGGTATGCGCCTTTGTCAAATGTGCCTATCCAAAGGTTTCCCAAAAGGTCGGTATTCACACAAAGTACCTCGCGGCCAATAAGTCGATTGAGGTCAGTAAGCTCGCTGCATTTTTTGGTGCGGCCATCAACAAATGAAACTCCGTCTCCCCAGGTGCCGATCCAGAGATTGTCCTGCTCATCAACTTTCAGAGACTTGATCTTATCGGTGTTCTTGCATTCGGTCATAGGTTCAACCACGGCGTCGCGTGCTCCAAGCTTGCCGCGTAAGTGGTAGAGTCCACCGCCGTCTACACCCAGCCACATACCTCCGTGTTTATCTTCCTGGATTGCGTTGATGTTTCCGTATTTAATGGAGCTCCGTTCTCCAATCGCAATGGGCAATGATCCGAAATTCATCGCCTTCCGGTCATATACATTGATCCCTTCATAATACATTCCTGCCCAAACGAGGTCATCATGGTCCACATACACGATCTTTACCACTGTCCCCTGAATTCCGCTGCGGTCCTCCTGATCCTGAAGGAAGGTCGCCATAGTTTCCATTTTCCACGGATCAGCTTCAGGAGGAATAAGCGTCAAGCCGTTGTCGGTTCCCACCCAGATATTTCCTTCGGAGTCGCCGGCGATAGAAGCAATAAAATTACTTTTGAGCCCACCGGGTTTGTCTGTGTTAAACCATCGGTGTTGTCTGTTAGCAGGATTGTAAACGAGAAGTCCGTTTCGCCACGTCCCCGCCCAAAGCAAATTCCTTTTTTTGTCGACGTAAAGTGTCTGTATATCGCGGTCGATTTCAGTTATGGGATGAACACTCGACTGGCCGGACGCATAATTATAATTGTGCAGGCCACTGGTATTAATACTCACAAGGATGTTTGCTCCGTCCCCCTCGGTAACTACCAGGACGCGAGCACCTGTCACAGGGAAAGAATCGGCATGAATGGGAACCCGTTCGAACTCCATTGTCGCCGGGTCGCCGAGCTTTGCGCGGTACAGGTCATCCGAGCCGACGTAGAGATAACCGTCGTTTGCCTGTGTGATATTCCTTACCGCTCTGCTTGCCGTTTTGGATTCAGAAGCAAAAGTGAACCGGCGGAACGTATCGCTATAACGATCATAGAGACAGAGACCTCCATCGAGCGTGCCTACCCAGAGGTTATGGAATAAGTCTTCATAAAGGCCAAGTATAAAATTGCTGGCAAGGCTCAACGAATCGGATTCGCGATGACGGTAAATCTTCATCTGGTTGCCGTCGAAACGATGCAGGCCGTCTTCCGTTCCGATCCACACAAAACCCTGGAAGTCTTTCACTATTGCGCGGACGTTGCCGTTTCGAAGGCCATCCTCCTGGGAGATCTGATTGAAAAAAATCGGCTGACTTTTAAGGGGTTGCGCCAGGAGACAAGCCCCAATAAATAAAAAAGCAATACCCAAGGCAGGACGTGCCTCTTTGTTAATGTTATAGATTGAGGTATTGAGATCTAACATAAATCAATCGGTACTCGCACAGGTAAACACAACCCTCGCCTCTTGATAAAATGTTATGGCGTGTATTACAATTTAATGAATTCCCGCATACGATTTCGAGAAATTTTATGAGGGGAAATCGTGCAAAATGACAAATACTTCGCCGGCGAAAGTGTTTCGCGAAGGTGGGAGTAATGACGAATAAACAGGCTGCTATGCGCCGTTCTCGCTCAGGCCAAGGGTTCTGTGGATACCGGATTGAAGGTTGTATGAGGTCTTTTCTATCCGGTCGATGTACTGATCGGCGTTGACGACACTAACGTCCTGCGAGCTGAGCCTGCACAATCCCAGAATGGTTGCCACGGAGCTTTTGACCTCCATTGAGATGCGCTTCATTTGCTGGTTCCGTTTGTCCAGTGACTTCAGCAATTCAACCTTATGCGTTTCGAGCGCCAATGTTCTCTCTTTTACCTTAAGCTCCAACGATACGTTTGCACGTTTTTTCTGTTTTACATTCTGCACCAGCACAAACACCAGTATAATAGACAACGCCGCAGCTATGCCTTCAAAAACGTTGATGACCCGTTGCCTTTTGATGATCTCTTTATCCAGTGCGAGTATTTTTTCCTGCGTTTCTATTGTCGCCTTGTTCTCCCGCTCCATATAGTCGGCCTCAACCTTCATGAGATTGGACGTAACCTCTTCACTGTAGATGCTGTCGTTGAGCTGAATGTACTTGGATTGGTAGAACGCCACCTTTCTATGATCTCCCATCTTTTCATAGAGTTGGAAAAGCTCACGATAGATCTTTACCATCTCCAGGTTAAAGGGAACGCCACCTTCGACAAGGGCCTCGGCTTCCCGCAGATACTTTTCTGCGATCGCCAGCCGATTCGATCCCAGCGATATCTGCGACAAATAGATAATGTTGTCCAACTCATACCGCTCCTCTCGAATCGATCTTGCCAGCGATAATGATTTCAAAAATTTTCCCTCAGCCTCCTGTTTCTTGCCCTGCTTTAACCGTACTACACCTGCAGCATAATCGGCGGACATCAAAACATAATCCGGACAGCTTACTTCACAAAGGTTATAGGCCTGCTCCACGGATTCTTCCGCTTTCACGAGGTTGTCCAGGTGAGAATAGCAAAGGCTGATGTTGATGAGCGCGTATTGATAACTGGTCTTTGCTGCTGTTGACATTCCGTCCCTCAAAGGATCGAGATCAAGCGACTGCTGGAAATAAACCAACGCGCGGTCGTAGCTCTTCATCTTGTAAAACACGAGCCCGGTATTGTTCAAGGCGATGCTTATCGAGGTACTGTCTTCGTACTTCCTTCGAAGGTCAAGGGACTCAAGACTGTAGGCGAGGCCTTTGTCGTACTCGGCCTTGTAAGTGTAGGCAACGCCCAGGCTGTTGAGGAGATATTTTAGTTCGGTATTGAAATTATTTCTTTTCGCTATAGGAAGGACCTTGTGAGCGGTGGCGATGGAGGAATCGATCTCATCCAGCTCTTTGAAGATCTGCGTCCTCACCCTGCCCGACTTTACGATCATGAGGCTATCACCGGATTCCCACGCCATGTTAAACGCCTCCGTGGCATAAGGAAGCGCCTTGGCGTCATCGACCTGGAGGTATTCGTACGCGAGATCGTAAAGGACTTTCTGCCTGGTTTTGCCTTCACTGTGGTTCAGCGCCGACTTTAGCGAATCCACGCGATGAGCGAAGTTCGTGTCTTGATTAAATCCATTTACATGGTACAACAAGAAAATTGAAAGGAGGATAAACACTCGCAGGTCTGGACCTTTACGCGACAACATGTTTTTCATGAGGACAGGATTGACAAGCGGGCAAATTAAAACAAATGTCCGGACCGCGGATGGACAAGTCTTAAAATTGTTGATCGTGCACCCGGGTCAAACCCTGGATTAAATTATTGGAGGTCTCTTCTATTTTTGCCAGGTAGTTTGATGCGTTTATCGCGCCAACATCGTGAGAGACGAGTACGCCGAGTCCCTTGATGGTTGCGAGCGAGCTTTTTATCTCTGTGGAAATTCGTTGGAATTGGACGTCGCGCTCATGGAAAGACTTAAGAAGCATATTATGATTTAGCTCGAGCTCTAAGGTGCGTTCTTTTACCTTTTGCTCGAGGAGTTCGTTAGAACGTTTCTTTTGCTTGACGTTTTGTATCAGAGCAATGGTAAACGCAATGGAGAGAATTGCGACACAACCCACAACAACGTTTAAAGTCCGTTGCCTGGAAATGGCTTCATTACTAAGCTCCAATACTTTCGCTTGAGCCTCAATTTTTGCCTTATTTTCCCGCTCTTGGTATTCGGCCTCAACTTTCATAAGATTTGTTGACAGACCGAATACGTATACACTGTCGGTGAGCTGGATATATTTGTGCTGATAGAACGATGTCTTTTGGGCATTTCGCAAACCTGCATAAACTTCAAAAAGCTGATGACACAGATTTATGGCGGCAAGTCGGTAGGAGGATATGTCCCCATCCAATAAATTTTCTGCCACTGCTATTAATTCTCTCGCAGAATTCAAGTCGTCTTTCTTTTGTGCAAGTCTAAGGAGGTAGTACAGGCCGTGAAGTTGAAATCGGACGTCATTCAATTCCTTGGCCTGATTGTATGATTCCTCGAAATAACGTTTAGCCTGATTAGGCTTCGAAAGGCCAGATGAAATGAGCCCCAAGTTGAAATTTGCTAACATTAGAAATTTTGTCGAACAATTTTCCTTACAGAGATCCAAAGAAAGATCGACATATTTCTGCGCGAGATCATATTGGCTTTTATAGGCGTAACACAGACTTGTGTTTATGTAAAGTATATCGAGATCAGAAATATCTTTTATCTTTCGTCTGTACTCCAATGATCTTTTGTAAAATGATAGTGCCTTATCATAGTCATTAAGCGTATAGTAAACGAAACCAATATTATTAAGCGTAACGGCAATGTCAAATAAGTTGCCAGTTTTTTCACGCAATGCGAGCGACTCAAAATGATATACTAGGGCACTATCCTGATTGCCTCTAAATGCATAGCCTGTCCCCAATCTGTTCAAAATGTGTTTGATTTCCTTCTCATAAGAGTTTCTACGGGCCACTGGAAGAATTTGCAAGGATAGTTTAAGTGATGAATCGTTTTGACTATTTCTTGAAAGAGCAAGCGCGCCGATGCGACCTGCTTTGACAATTAACAAACTATCTCCGAGTTTCCTCGCAGTATTAAAAGCCTTCTCAGCATTCTGCTTGGCCAAGTCATAGTCAAAATCGACATATTCATAGGCCAGCTCGTAGAATATATTTGCTCTTTTGAGCCCAGAACTATTTGGCAAGAGTGAATTTAAAGAATCAATTTTTTGTCCACTCACTACAAACGACGCAATGAGTAGCCATGTAATCATGAAAATTCTTAAAAGCTGAATGGTCCAACGAGTTGACGATCGGGACAAACCAGCTATGTTGTCGCTTTGCGATTCCATTGGAATGAGTATTATTATATTTTAAGCAAACATTAAGAGCGTATCATTTGTAATCCAACCACGAAATGAGCGAAGCATTGCCAACTCATAGAAAATCATTGGTATAAACCCGATTCAAGCCTCTAATCAAACTGTTTGACGCCTCCTCAATTTTTTCAAGGTAGTTACTCCCGCTAACCGTGTTCACATCATGCGAAACGAGTACACCCAAACCCTTGATGGTAGCGAGCGAGCTCTTGACTTCCGTGGACATCCGCTGAAACTGCACGTCTCGCTCATGAAATGACTTGAGCAGCAGGTTGTGATTGAGCTCGAGCTCCATCGTGCGTTCTTTTACCTTTTGTTCTAAGAGTTCATTGGCATGCTTTTTACGCTTTGCGTATTGCATTACGATGATGAGATAGCCACTTAAAAGCAACACGATTAATATTACACCCATGTTTAGTGTCCTTTGCTTTTTTATGCCTTCATTGCTTAGAGCTAAGATCTTCGCTTGGGCTTTAATTTTCGCGTTGTTTTCCCGTTCCTGGTATTCAGCTTGAACTTTCATCAAGTTTATGGTTAGCTGACTATTGTACACTTTTTCTTTCAGATCAATATATTTTGATTGAAAGTGACTGGTCTTTAAGTAGTTACCCATCTTTGTATAAACATTGGCTAGCTGCTTGTACACATTGATAAGTTCCAATTTGAATGGAATGTCCTTTTCAAAAAGTGGTTCAGCCTGAAGCAAGTATTTTTCAGCTTGAGTAAAATCGTTTAACCTAATTGAAATTCTTGCCAAGAATGATAAAGCCTCAAGTTCACCTTGTTGATCAGAAAGGTTTCTTACTATGAACAAGGCTTTTAAAAGGCTTTCCGATGCCTTTTGCATGTTTCCGTAGTTGAATTGCAGAACGCCAGCTGCATAGTGAAGGTTGGCCAATCTTGTGTCGTCTAACCCCTTTGCGAACATTTCGTTTGCCTTGTTGAAATACTGTTCCGCTAAAACCTGATTGTTCAGGAAAGAGTAGCACAAGCTAATATTAATGAACGAAGTGGTCAGGTAATATTTGTCCTTGTTGGGTCTTAAGAGGAGCGATTGTTTGTAATAATCCAGCGCCTGAACAAAATTATCCAGTTTATAATACACCAAACCAACGTTATTTAATGCAACGCTCACCGACAAGCTATCGCCTTGTTTCTTTCTCAGCTCTAAGGATTCAAAACCATATGTTAATGCCTTATCGTATTCCGCTTTGTGCGTGTGCGCGAGTAACAGAAGATTCAAAATACGCTCAATCTCATTTGTGTAGGAGTTTCGTCTCGCCATCGGGAGTATTTTTCGAGATAACGTTATGGTAGAATCAAATTTTGAAAGTGCATTCAACGCCATTGCTTTTACTCTGCCAGTTTTCACTATACGCGAACTGTCTCCATATTGCCATGACATCTTGAATGCATCCGTTGCATATAGAAGAGCAATTGAGTCCACTACAAAGACGTACTCATAAGCCAATTTATCTAAAATGTCATACTTGTTTTGACCAGCGCTAGTCGCAAGAGCCTGTTTCAAAGAATCTATTCGCTTTCCAGCCGTCTCATCCACTTGTCCGACTGCCGAAATATTAAATGCGATAGCCAATTTGAAGGCCAATAACTTCCAAAAGAACCTTTTGATTAGAGTAACACTTTCCATACTGCAGGTATTTAAAGTAACAGGTAAAATCAGCTCAAGAAGTAATAAAGCATCGCGACGTTAAGCTCGCTACAGTTTCATCGATCGTTCTATCCGGAAAACCTATGAATCTTCTTAATGTCATAGACATTGAAACATTGTTCCTTTTGGTTAATTTAATGAGCGTAACCAACTTGTTCAACGATGACACCCTTTTTCGTCTCTCCACAAAATTTCGAAAAAGAGATTTCCCGGCGTGTAGCTGAAGCCTGCGACCAGATCACAGCGGAAATGGGGGCGGAAGTTCATGACGATCTCGTTCAAAAATTGTCGATTTTCCGACTTTACCTCGACAGGCTTGAACGTTCCTTCAACGACCCTGCCGAGATTGAACGATTATCGATAGCCATGCGAACTGACTTTGAGAATGTCATCCAATCAATAAGAAGAGTTTCAAGACAATTGATGCCCGTACATACTGGTGGATCATTCGAAGAAGAAGTGCAGCTCTTGTCTCAGAATATGGAAAGACCCGGAGCCGGCAACATACATCTGTCTTTCAAAGGTGGTGAACATTCCATTGCGTCATCTGATCGGCTGTACATTTTGCGCATTATCCAGGAGCTGATCCACAATGCTTTCAAGCACTCAGCCGCCTGGCACATCTGGGTACGTGTCGAATGGTCTAATGCCATATTGAATATTGAAGTCGAGGATGATGGTACTGGCTTTCATAAAATTTCTGAATTTATTGAAAGACTAAGAAGAAAGAACAATACTCTTAAGATGAGGTCGCAGACCCTGGGTGCATCACTTACCTATCACCAGGGTCAGAAAGGATTGCTTGCCCGGCTGGAGTACAAACTAAGGAATTGAATCAACGCAATTCCATCATAAGATTCCATTTCGATAAGCGTACGCCAAAAGGCCTGCTGTGTTGTGAACACCCACCTTTTTAATCAATCTTATCCGATAAGTTTCCGCAGTTGAGTCCGTCATCTTAAGCTCTGAAGCAATCTCTTTTGTTGTCAGACCACTGGCGATTGCCCTCAGTAATTCCAGCTCAGGAAAATTCAATACCACCGGCGGCACGGTGTCCCAGCGATGGGCATTCGCTTGTATCAATTTCAGGATCTTTTCGGAAAAATAACTTCCCATCTCCTGAACCTTTACAATGGTCTTAACGATCTCCTTATAACCATCAAGCTTATATACTATGCCATGTACGCCGGACTGCAATAAATTCATGATGAGCTCGGTTCCTTCGAGCCCTGTCAGTATAACTACTTTTGGATAAGTACCCTCCTGCTTAAGGAGTCCAAGAAGTTCCAGCCCATTGGTGTCCAATAGCCTGAAGTCCATCAACACCATATCGATGTTTTTGCCGAGTTGGTCCCGAAACTCTGACCTGTTGCCAGCCTCAAAGACTGTCTTTGTAAAATTTTCCTTTTCAAGAAGAGAGCGCAGGCCTTCCCGTATCAGCGCTTCGTCTTCGACAAGTAAGAAATTAAGCTTCGTCATGGCATGGAATCGATGTTTAATAAAATTCGCTTCGCTCAACCTACTGATATAAAGGTAATGCGTGCGATCGAAAAGCCAGACATTCACAATGTCCGGTTTTCCTGATAATCAATCGAACGACTACCAAGGCACAGAAAATTATGCTGACATTTCACGTGGGAATTGATCCTCTTTCCGAAAAGGGATTTGGGTTTTGAGGATCGCCTGATCTTTTCGAAGAGACCTTAATTGCAGGGCGTTATAAACCTTCCTTTTGTGCGCTATCCCCCCAGGAAGGTTTGCCCTGCATTACTTTACTATTGATCCAGGAAAAACAATGTCCGAAGGCTGAACCAGCTTCAGCTGGCCACTTGAATCCTCGGCCATCAATATCATGCCCTGCGACTCTATGCCCATCATCTTGCGGGGAGCAAGATTGACAATCAGGGTCACTTGTTTTCCGACCATTTCTTCAGGCGAGTAATGTTGAGCAATCCCGCTAAGCACTGTTCTTTTATCAACGCCCGTGTCGACTGTTAGCTTCAGCAATTTATTGGACTTCTCCATCTTCTCGGCAGTCAGAACTTTTCCGACCCGGATATCCAGCTTATCGAAGTCATCGAACGTAATCTCATTTTTTAACGGCGCGACGTTCAATGGTTCCATACTTTTTTTCTTGTTATGAAGCTTCTCTAGTTGTTTTTCAATTACATCGTCTTCAATCTTTTCAAATAACAGTGATGACGATCCCAATAAATGACCATCTTTTAGAAGGTCCACAGATCCGGCCTCAGACCATTTTTTTGCAGGCTGGTTTACCATCTCATTGATCTTCTTCGCACTGAATGGAATGAATGGTTCCGCGACGATACCAAGGTTAGCTACTATCTGAAGCGCTATGTTTAGAATGGTGCCTACTCGTTCGGGCTGAGTCTTGTGTAATTTCCATGGCTCTGCATCGGCGAGGTATTTATTGCCAAGGCGCGCAAGGTCCATCAGCCCGGCCGTTGCCTCGCGAAAACGGTAAAGCTCCAGCGACTGTGCAATGCGCGCAGGCAGTGTTTTAAGAGATTCGATAGCCGCTTCATCAATAGCTTCGAGTTTTCCTCTCGCCGGGATTTTATTGTCAAAATATTTTTGTGTGAGCACTAACGCCCTGTTGACAAAATTGCCGAGGATTGCTACCAGCTCATTATTATTACGGGCCTGAAAATCTTTCCAGGTGAACTCGCTGTCCTTGGTCTCAGGAAGATTTGTGAGCAGGCTATAACGAAGCACGTCCGGTTTGCCTGGAAAGTCTTCGAGGTACTCGTGCATTTCGATGGACCATCCGCGGCTCGTGGACATCTTATCGCCCTCGAGATTCATGAACTCATTAGCAGGAACGTTATCAGGCAAAATGTAATCGCCGTGGGCGTGCAGCATGATCGGGAAGATGATGCAGTGGAATACAATATTGTCCTTGCCAATGAAATGCACCAGCTTGGTATCATCATCCTGCCAATATTTCTTCCAATCATCCGAAAGTACCTTTCCAAAATCACGTTGGGGCTGGGCGAAATTCAACTTTCCAGCGCTCACTTCTTCGAAAAAAGCTCTCGTTGCGGAAATGTAACCGATGGGTGCATCAAACCAAACATACAACACCTTACCCTCGGCGTCGGGTAATGGTACCTTAATGCCCCAGTCCAGGTCACGGGTCATTGCGCGCGGCTGAAGGCCAGCATCGATCCATGATTTACACTGTCCAAAGACGTTTGTCTTCCAGTCATCAGCGTGGTCCTTCAATATCCATTCCCTTAACCATGCTTCATAGTTTTGTAGAGGAAGATACCAGTGCTTGGTTTCTTTCAGCACCGGTACTTTGCCAGTTAATGTAGAGCGGGGATTGATAAGATCCCGTGGGCTCAACGATGAACCACACTTCTCACATTGATCTCCATATGCATTTGGATGCCCGCATTTTGGGCAAGTTCCGATTATATAACGGTCCGCCAGAAATGCTTTCGCCTCATCGTCGTAATACTGCTCCGAGATCTCTTCATTCAATAATCCTTTCTCGTACATCGCAAGGAAAATCTCCTGTGATGTCGTATGGTGTATGGGCTCGCTGGTGCGATGATAGATGTCGAATGAAATGCCGAGCTGCTTAAAGCAATCCCTCATTTGAACGTGGTACTTGTCGATAATGGCCCTGGGGGTTGTATTCTCTTTCAGGGCCTGGTTGGGAATCGCGGTTCCGTGCTCGTCGCTACCCGACACAAAAAGGACCTCCTTGCCCAGCGAACGAAGGTAACGGACGTACACATCGGATGGGATATAGGCGCCCGACAAGTGCCCGATATGCTTCGGACCGTTGGCGTACGGTAATGCGGCAGTAATCGTATATCTCCTGAACTCTTTCATAAGGTCTCCTTACAGACGGAGCGCAAAGATGATAATAGAAATGGAGGGAAAAAAATTCCAAATTGGAAGCGGCGACGGCTAAATTCCCCGGCAGCTTAGCCCTGCTTGCTAAGGAGCTTTTCCACCTGATAGGGGGCCGATGGCAGTATTACATAAAACTCTGTATACCCTTCGGGGGTCGTAAGCAGACCGATCTTGCCGCCGATCTTTTCAACAGCCGTCTTAGTGATATAAAGGCCAATACCGCCCGTTTCAGACCGTTCAGATGCTCTCGAGAACATTTGAAACAGCTTTCCAGGGCTTGATTCGCTGATGCCAATGCCATTGTCGATCACTCTGATTTTTACGCTGGAGTTTTCGACCCTGCTTATATGCACATTCATGAATGAGTCGACGCGCTCGGAATCGTTGTAGAATTTGATGGCGTTGTCAATAAGGTTCTCCAGCACAATCCTTACTAATTCCTTGTCGGATTCAATGGTGGCGTGTGGATCAATAAACGTGGTGATCTTAAGATCCGGTGGAAGGCCTTTCTTTTTTTCCAACATCAATACCTCGCTGACAATCGCTTTGAAGTCGATCGTCTCAACGGAAATTTTCGAGTTGTTGATCTGGTTGATGATCACGAGACGAGTAAGTATTGAGTTGAGTCTTTCTGCGGTCGCGTCAAGCTTCTTGAGATACTCCAACGCAATTGGGTCTTTCACATCCAGGAGCGCCACGTTACACATGCCTTTCAGACTGGCCAGTGGTCCGCGGATATCGTGCGATGTTTTATAAATGAAGTTGTCGAGTTCGTCGTTAACTTGCTTAAGCGATTGGTTAACTCTAGCTAGGTCAATGGTCTTTTTATCTACCTCAATATCCAGCTCGCGGTTTTTGTTTTCCAGCTCCGCGTTCTGACTCTGGATCACTTCTTTTGCTTCGGACAGCTTTGCGTTTACGCGTTTGATATTCCGATTACCTATTTGCAGCACAAGAACCATGAGTCCTGCCATAAATGCCAGGGCCACCCAAGCGATGTTTAGATTGCGTTGTTGGTTAAGACGGAAGTCTTTGTCTGCTATGGTGGCAATGTTTTCGCGCTCTTCGAAATTTGCCTGAATCTTAGAAATATTCTTTACTAGTTCCTGGCCAATTAAGCTATCCGACAGCTGGATGTATTTACTTTGATATAAAGCAGCATTCTGATAATCACCTGTCCTATTATAAAGGTCTGAAAAATGCTTATAAACATCAATTAGGAGTTGATTGTATGCTGCGGTTCTAGCCAGAGTGTCAGCCTGCCCGAGATGCTTCGCCGCAAGGTCATACTGCTTTGACTCAAATGCCACCACCCCTAAATACACTAAATTTTCCGCCTGCCATCGTCGGTCATTGTTCTTTCTGGCAATCTCCAGGGACTTGGCCAAATGATTTCGCGCATCATTCAAATCTCCTAGCTTATAGGACGATTCCCCCAGCCCGAATTCCCCCATCATCAAAATTTCATCATCACAATGGTCACCACAAAGAGATAACGCATGTTGCGTTGTTTCTTTGGCCTCTTTGAACCTCTTTGTATGAAGGTAGCATAACCCTATATTCAAGTACGTTCTATGTATTTGAACAGTGTCCTTCATTTCTAGTCGAATCGCTAGTGTACGTTCATAATAATTCAATGCACTCTCATAATTATGCAACTTAAAATAGACAAACCCTATATTGTTGAGAGCTATGCTAATTGCAGCTCGATCACCCTCGGATTCGCGAACAACCAGGGATTCAAAGTGATACCCTAACGCCTTATCGTACTCGGCCAAAAAAGTATGCGCAACTGCAAGACCATTTAAGATCTTTTTATACTCGTCCTTGTATTCTAGACGATCATAATTACGTTTTGCAATTGGCAGAACCTGCTCAAGGATCGCTATTGACTCTTGCGCGCGTTCCAACTCGCCCAGAGCAATACCGGCCACTCTTCCGGCCCTAACCATTTTCGCTGAGTCACCGTATTGCATGGCTAATTCATAGCCGTCCGACGAATGTTGATATGATTTAAGGTTATCTATATAAAGATAACTCCGCCCTAATTCGACAGTGATATTCATCAGCTGCTTTCCCTCGGCAGGCCCGACTATAGATTGTAGAGAGTCAATAACTCTTTTTTCTTCTTTGCTCTGAGCATAACTACTGACAAACAAAACCCAACCACAGATTATTGAACCTGCGAGTTTTAACGCTTTAAGAAAATTACAGTACACAGGTAACTTACAAAATTTTATTACGCAAAAAATTCACAAACGATAGCCCACCTTTGACTCAACAATTTAGTTCTAAAGAAGACCATTTCAAAAACCTAAAACAATATCATAAAACCTAAATCCCACTAAACCATGAAAAAATTAATCTACATCGTGCTACTTGCATTTGTTGCTACTATGTCTGTAACGGCATGCACCGAAGAAGAAGTTAAACCAACAACCGAACTCAATGGCGGCGGCGGAACTGATAAGGATCCTAGATAGCAGCTTGAAACAAATTCTAACTTTAAAAATTCTAAAATGAAAACTAAAATATTTCTTCTCATCGCCAGCGCAGCTGTAGTAACTCTATCGTTCACTTTTGCTTCTACTTCTCGTGCCGCAAAGAAAGAAGTTGTTGCAACAAAATCAGCGGACGCGCCTGCTGGAGGACTTGCATTAAAAGACGAGAGATAGTCGTCTACGCTCAATGAACTAGCTGTTGGCATGTTGCTGTCTCATAGCGCATAGCCATTACGTTATCCTTCTAAACAACTAAGTCAGGCTACATAAGCCAGCGACTTCATTTAGTCATATTCATTCAGCTTTAATGCTGAATCACGCTTTGCCTTTAAGCCAGGCATCGGGGATGGTTTCCATCGCATAACGCAGGAACTGTGCCCTTGACCGGGGATTAAATGCAACACACTCTGTCAGGAAATAATCCCGCACAACGGTACGGGGAACGCCGAGACTTCGGCCAACTAGATTAGACAATTCAAATCTCCTAAAGAGATAGGAGAATTAATATATCATTTGAAGGCATAAACTTATTCGAAACTAAAAACATAAAAATAGAACTCATAGAGTCAGGTTACCTATGTCTATAGTCGGTGAGGCTACAAAAATTGCCTCCTAACAGGCATTAATCACTATAAGCTGTCTTAAGACAGGTACCAAAAATCTTCAAAACCAGATATCGACTGTTGTATTAGTTGCTCCGATATGGTGTAGTTATTATCGTTTTGTTTAAAAACTACAGCAAACCTTACATCAAAAAATCGTTCAAAATCACCCTCAGGCTACCGCTTCTTATACGCTGGTCGCGGTTTTAACTCAAGTGTTTGAAACATCTCACGATCTCTGGACCCCCCTGGATTCGGGGTGGTCAGCAACTTGTCTCCAGCGAAGATACTATTTGCTCCAGCCATAAAACACAACGCTTGTTCTTCGAGGCTCATGCGTACTCTGCCTGCAGATAATCTAACCATTGCCTTCGGCATAATGATTCGCGCGGTTGCAATCATGCGCATCATCTCCCACACAGAAACTTTTGGTTGTTCTTCCAATGGTGTTCCTTCAACTGGTACCAATGCATTTACAGGAACTGATTCAGGATGCTCAGGCAACGTAGAGAGTATATGCAACATTCCGATACGATCTTCTTCACGTTCACCCATACCGATAATGCCACCAGAACAAACAGAGATCTTTGCCTGCCTCACACTCTCCAATGTATCCAGGCGATCATCGTATGTACGCGTAGTGATGATCTCATTGTAGAACTCTTCGCTTGTATCGAGGTTGTGATTGTATGCATAGAGTCCCGCATCTTTCAACTTCTTCGCTTGTTCATCGGTGAGCATACCTAATGTGCAACACACTTCCATTCCCATTGCGCTCACACCTTTAACCATGTCGAGCACTTTATCGAAGTCGCGGTTGTCGCGCACTTCACGCCACGCAGCGCCCATACAAAAACGAGTGCTCCCTGATTCTTTTGCTTCCAACGCTTTCTCCAGCACCTCTCCCACTTCCATGAGCTTCTCTACTTTCACATCGGTATGATAACGCGCAGCCTGTGGGCAGTATGCACAATCCTCAGGACAACCTCCGGTCTTCACTGATAACAATGTGCACACCTGTACTTCCTCCGGATCGTGGAACTCGCGATGCACTGTTGCCGCTTCGTATACTAAATTCAGGATAGGCTTGTTGTAAATGGATGCAATCTCTTCGCGCGTCCAGTCATTTCGGATAGCTGTCATCTTTTTCTTGTTGGTCTGCTTAGTTAATGTATCTCCATTTCGAAAGGCATGCGTGCCTGTATACCTTCGTAGGATTGAACTCTCTTCCATTGCTGGTACAAGTAATAGCTCTCACCTAATTGTTCTTTCAAAACTTTCACCTGCGCGTCTTCTTCATCTTCGAACTGACCTACCAGCTGTTCGAATACAGTCGGCGTGTACTGTGGATAGAACCGAACCTTATAGTCATCTTTTACATTGGCTGCGGCTGCGGCAACTTCCACTGCATCTTCAAACGAGCCAATGATGTCAACGAGTCCTCGTTCTTTTGCCTGCGTACCGGTCCATACTCTTCCGGATGCAACCTTCTTAATGGCATCCACTGTCATCTTTCTTCCTTCAGCAGCCTTTGTGGTGAATGCTTCATACACTTCATCTGTTCTTTTCTGCCAGATTGCTTTTTCTGCTTCGGTCAACGGCCGGGACAGTGTAAACAACTCACCGATATCTCCGGTCTTCAACTCTTCCGATGTAATTCCGATCTTGTTATTCAGAAAACCGCTTGCATCGTAAAGCACGCTAAAGACCCCGATAGAGCCTGTGATCGTGTGAGGCTGTGCAACGATCGTATCGCAACCCATTGCCATATAGTAGCCACCTGATGCGGCGTAGTCCGACATAGATGCAATGACTGGCTTCACTTTCGTCGTGAGTGTGATCTCACGCCACATTACGTCGGACGCAAGAGAACTTCCTCCGGGAGAATTGATCCTCAACACTATTGCTTTTACTTTATCGTTCTCTCTTGCTTTTCTCATCTCTTTTGAAAAAGATTCTGATCCGATAACCTCCCCACCGCGGTCTCCTTTGCCAGGAAGAATTGTCCCTTCTGCAACGATCACTGCAACCTCGTTCTTCGAATCCTTATAGGTTGAAAAGCTTCTCTTATACTTCCGGTATTTAATGTATTCAATCTCCTTGTCTGGTTCTACAGAAAGACGGCGCTTCAGCTCGGCCTCCACCTGATCCTGATACATCAGCGAATCCACCAATCCATGTTCCACTGCAAGCGATGCATTTCGCACAAGCATCTTATCCGAAATTTCACTTAGCTTTTCCTTAGGAATGTTCCTTGATTCAGAAATTCCGGTAAGCACATAATCATAAATAGATTCAATCATCTCTGTAAGCTGAAGCCTGTTGGCGTCACTCATCTTCTCCAGCATGAAAGGTTCAACTGCACTCTTATATTCACCAACTCTGAAAATTTCCGGTTTGATCTCAAGCTTGTCGAACAAACGCTTGAAGAAGCTGATCTGAACAGCCAATCCATTAAACTCCATTTCACCTTCCGGATTGAGGTAAACCTTATCGGCAGCCGAAGCAAGATAATAAGCAGGTTCTGTCATCACCTCGCTGTACGCGACCACCCACTTTCCGCTGGATCTGAAATCCTTGATCGATTTACGTATCTCCTCAATCACCGAATAGCCTGCCAGTGGATAACTAACCGTTAACAAAATTCCCTTGATCTTCGAATCTGACTTCGCATGAGCAATGGTCTGTCGCAGCTGCGCCAACCCTATAGGTCTGGGTGCGCCCGATCCAATTATCGGCAAGCCTGCAAGCGGATTCTCTTTTTCTATTTCAATGATCTGTGCGTCGAGCTCAAGCTGCAACACTGAGTTGTCGCTTACTATGACCTCGTCCCCGCCAGATACCGAGAATATGAAGATTATTACCGCGATGAGCACCAAGAACGCCACCAATGTCCCCAGGCAGGAAGTCAAGAAAGCCTTTAGAAAATTCATATATGACAATTTTAAGTTTTCAAAAGTACGCAATAGTCATTCGAATAAAAAAGTAAGTTTGTGCCGCGAAGGCTATATGAGCAAATCCGTTTTTCTTCTACTCGGGACTAATCTCGGGGACCGAATCGACAACCTTAATGAGGCATTGAAATCAATTCAAACGGGTGTTGGCAAGATCGCCAAACTATCCTCCGTGTATGAGACGTCGGCTTGGGGAAAGACTGACCAGCCTCCGTTCCTGAACCTCGCCGTGGAGGTTATGACACAGCTCAATCCTGAAGACGTGCTGAATTATGTCTTATCCATCGAAAGACAAATGGGCCGGCAGCGAAAGGAAAAGTGGGGCGAACGTATCATTGACATCGATATCCTTTTTTATGAGAGTGATATCTATAGTTTACCTCGCCTGGTTGTACCCCATACTCAGGTAGCCAACCGGCGTTTTACGTTAATTCCGTTGAATGAGATCGCGCCCAAACTCATGCACCCTATTCTCAAAAGAACTATCGAGCAGCTACTAGCCGATTGTCCGGACAATCTTGAGGTGACTCGAATTGAGGGCAAATTACTTTCGAAATTGGATCTCTTAGGAGATTAGAAATTCCAACGCGTCATCTATTGAATTAAAAGGATGAAGTTGGCTCTTGTGCCACCTGTTTATTCCTTTAACAATCCACAGTTGTATGCTTGAAAGTCCAACGATGGTATTTTTCGCAATCAAATGTTCGACGGACTTGATTTCGGATTCGGCGTGGCGGACAAACTTCGGTGATACGAAATTCTTGTCGTTGAAGATGCTAAGAACAAGAACAGGCTGTTGCTGTTCCTCGATGAGACGTTTGGCATCCGAAATAAGCGTGAGCATCCCCGGTTCCTTAAGATCAGAGTAATCGATCTCCAGGATCTCTTTCGTTTTATATGTTATTGTTTTAAGTCTCTCAAGCATAACACGACGCCACTGACTAAAACAAGTTACGGCTACAAACTCATCGTTTCGGGCTGCGGCGCTATTTTTTTTACCAATCCCTGAAGTACTTTACCAGGTCCGCATTCGATGAACGTTGTAGCACCATCGCGTACCATGTTCTGCACGGATTGCGTCCACCTTACGGGACTCGTGAGCTGTGCAATAAGATTTTTCTTGATGACGTTCACATCGGATGAAGGAAGCGCATTCACGTTCTGATACACGGGACAAATAGGTTCCTTAAACATAGTGCTGTCGATCGCTGCGGCCAGCTCCGTTCTCGCCGGCTCCATTAACGGTGAATGAAATGCTCCACCCACTTGCAGCGGCAATGCGCGCTTTGCTCCGGCAGCTTTCAATTTTTCACATGCGATCTCAATACCTTTCATGGACCCGGAGATCACCAGCTGTCCCGGGCAATTATAATTGGCGGCCACTACTACTTCATCGATAGAAGCACAAATGTCTTCCACCACCTTGTCCTCGAGGCCGATGATCGCGGCCATCGTTGACGGATTTATCTCGCAGGCATGCTGCATCGCCAACGCTCTCTTGGAAACCAGGAGCAAACCGTCTTCGAACGAGATTGACTGATTCGCTACTAACGATGAAAATTCTCCCAGCGAGTGTCCAGCAACCATATCAGGCGCAAATGTCGGATTTGACAACGCAACCGCTACTGAATGAAGGAAGATCGCAGGCTGAGTGACCCTGGTTTGTTTTTGTTCGTCGGCTGATCCCGTAAACATGATGCTCTTGAGATCGAACCCAAGTATATCATTTGCATGGTCAAACAACTTTTTAGCTTCAAAGTTGGACTCATAAAGATCCTTGCCCATGCCGGTGAACTGCGCACCTTGTCCGGGAAAAACGTATGCTTTCATATGGCTCCAGAATAATTGGCAAGTTTAGTGTTAAAGTTTGAAAGATGAAATACCGCGAGGAAGCTATTCGTGTGATACAAACAAACACCTGGCCCCCTCGAGGGGAAATTGGGTTACTAAACTATTTATAAGACGCATTCTTCGTTGACATTCTAGTATTCAAAGAGCACTTTCGTTTTGAAGCACCCCACGTGCTATGCAGTAACAAGTCCCCTAAAGGGGATTTAGGAGTGTGGAATTATTTCATCACTTCGATTTCATAGTAGGCCTGCAAGCACCCATATTGGAACCTGTTATCGATATACTTCATGCCGATCTTTTCCATTACCCTTCGTGAAGCTATATTATCGACATGAGCAGATGAGACCAACTTTTTTAATCCCAACGATGAGAATCCATAGTTGATCAAGCCAAACGCCGCTTCCGTAGCATAACCGCTATTCCAATGTTGCTTCAATATCCGGTATCCTATTTCGATCTCAGGCGTGTTGTCGTAATACACCAGTCCACTTGCGCCGACGAATGTGTTATGATTTTTGAGAATTGTCGCCCAAATTCCAAGACCAGGCTTTCGCGTGTAATGAGACATCAGCATATCGAGTTCTCTTAACATCTGCGCCTTTCCAGCACAGTGGGATCCGAAGCTTGGAATTCACGTGACTTGAAGTCGCGGC
>JADMIO010833429.1_pt1 | contig 92279 bp, 81 predicted proteins | sample 8958161 | NCBI WGS metagenome assembly JADMIO01 (sample SAMN16585339, study PRJNA669376) | soil metagenome | isolation source: Crop rotation soil | place: USA: Cullars Rotation, Alabama | collected 2011
GCGACTTCAAGTCACGTGAATTCCAAGCTTCGGATCCCACTGTGCTGGAAAGCACCGGCAATTTGAAACGGCGGGGCGTGTCCTTTCTCGCGTCCTGCAACAATTCGCACGTCTTTTGCAGGTTCACATCTCATGGTGATCGCCCAGTTCACCGCGTCAGCATCTTTGGGATCGATATCGTCATCGACGGCTACAACGTACTTGCCCAGCTCCTGCCTGAAAGCCAAAACCCCGTGCAGCGCGCGCCACACCTCGTATTGGGGCGCGCCGCGGCGACATTGGACGACGACGTAGCGGCGCAGATTCACCAGCGGCTCGTATAATCCCACCGCCGTGACCCACTCATTGCTGGAATGCTCCTTCAAATAACGGAGTAACAGGGCCTCCATGCCGATTTCTTTGAGCTTGCTCGATTCGCTGGGAGTCACCTGGCTCAAAATGCCGACAAACACCGGCTGCTTACGATGTGTGATGCAGCTGATCTCGAATACGGGATTCATGATGCGCGGATGGATGTAACCGTGAGATTCGCCGAACGCTCCTTCCGGCTCCAGGAAATCGGTCCTGATGATTCCTTCCAGCACAATTTCCGCAGTGGCGGGCACTTCTAAATCAACGGTCTTGCATTTCACGAGCGGGATCGGTTCTCCCGCCAATCCTCCGGCGACTGCAATCTCATCGACACCATAAGGAATTTTCTGTACGGCGGCATGGGTAAAAACCGGCGGGCCGCCGACAACCAGTGCGGCTTCGAGTTGCTTTCCTTTTGCCACCGCTTGTCGCCAATGAATATTCAGCTGCTGGTTGGCTTGAGGACCCGGACAAACGCCGGTTCGCCTTCGGCCTTTCACCTGTGCTCTGTAATTACCTACATTGCGAATACCGGTCTCGAGATCTTTCGTGATCCACTGAGCGCACGTAAAGTAGGGCGCATTATCAAAACCCGGCGTCGATATTGGAACTGCGATTTCATCGAGCCCCATTCCCTCTTTATCGAGCTCATCTCCCAAGTGAACCTCTTCGTGAACGGGGCCGCTTTCGACCAGCACAGGTTCGATCGGATGCGCTAAAGCCTGTTGCCATTTCTGAACGATCTCGTCCGGCTCGCAGCCCATCCCCAATCCATAAACCCAACGGGACGCCGCGAGTCCTCCGCACAATACCGATCCTTGATATTTTCGCCGATCATCGATCACATTTTCGAAGAGAAATGCCTTTCTTTCTTCTTCACGAATCCCGCCGCGAAATTGCCAGCGCACAATCGGATGAATTTCCGTGTCCTTATTGGTCGGACGTTTGACGCGGACCAACAAGCCTCTGTCCTCAAGGTTTTTTATGTGCTCACGGATATCCTTTGGAGCTTTCATAATTTAGTTACTCCGTAAAAGTTCAATCCTCGCTCCATCCGACGGTAAACTCCATGATTGGACAGCCCCAACACCACCACTGCGCGGCAACAAACAACGGCATGGCATTCTATCTTTCCTCTTCGCTTGGCTCTTAGCTCTTTGCCCTCAGCTCTTCGGCAGTACCCGAATTTTCTATTGACCAGACTTCGCGGATCTTTGCACCCGCTTCCTTCGCTGAACCGCCAACGCTTTTCCTTATTAAAGCGACAATTCGTAATCGCCAAATTTATTTACAAATAACCGGCAACCCGGAGGTATCACGATGGTGGTCGTCGGCTCTTCGACAATTGCCGCTCCGTCAATGGTGGACTCGGAATTCAGATCACTGCCTTCGTACACGTCGGTTGCGATCGTGTGACCATCAAAAATGACGTCCCGGCTCTTTTTCCTCACTGCCGCTCCTTTCGATTTCGCTTCGGCGCCACCGAAGGCCGGTCTTTCGGTGCGTCCTATCGCCGTCAGCCGCCAGTGCAGAGCCTCGACCGGCTGTCCCGGAAGATTGTAGCCGTACAGTTTACGATGCCGGGTATCGAAACTTTTTTGCAGCTCGGCAAAGCTTTCGGAAAGCGAAGCGAAGGGTAGGGTCACTTCGTGAAATTGCCCGACGTATTTGAGATCGACAGCATAGGAAAGAGCCGCGTCTTTTTCTCTTATCCCCTCTTCGTTAAGCGTCCTCAGAGCTTCGGCGGTCATCTCTTCGTACAGTTCTTCGAGTTTGTTTTTTGCAATCGTCGATAGCTCTCCCGCAAACGTCCGCACATAGTCATGCCGCAAATCCGAAAGCAGCATTCCCGCTGCGCAGAATACCGACGCCTCCCGCGGAATCAACAGGCTGCGAATTCCCAGTTCGCGCGCAATCGCCGCGGCGTGAACAGCGCCTGCCCCGCCAGCAACGACGAGCGTGCATTGGCGCGGATCATATCCCTGGGCGATGGAGACGAGACGTATCGCATCCGCCATCGTCCCATTAACGATTTTGTAAATCCCCTCCGCAGCGGCGACAACCCCGATACCGAGAGGCTTTGCTATGCGTTGCTCAATTCCTTGACGCGCGGCATCTAACTTCAACGGAAATTCGCCGCCGAGAAAATCTTCCATTCCAAGATAACCCAGCACCAAATCAGCATCGGTCACCGTGGGATCTTCTCCTCCGCGCCCGTAGCAGATAGGACCGGGGTCGGCTCCGGCGCTCTGCGGGCCGACGTGCAGCACACCGCCGTCGTCAACCCACGCAATACTGCCTCCGCCTGCGCCTACGGTGCGGATATCTAGAACGGGGAAAGCCGTTGCGTGCCCTCCGACTTCACCTGCGGTTGTGAAAGCAACCTCGCCCCCTTTGATAAATGAAACGTCGAAGCTCGTTCCTCCCATGTCCATCGTGATTAGATCTTTTCGTTCGGCGCGATCTCCATAGAATATCGCCGCTACCGGCCCGCCCGCAGGCCCCGATAATAGCGTCCTGCAGGCAAAGCCGGCCGCGGTCTCGGGAGCCATAACACCGCCGTTCGATTGCATGATCAAAAGGCGGCCTTCAAAACCAGCCGCTTTAAGCCGGTCGGTCAAACGGCCGAGATACCGTGCCAGAATCGGTCCTACATACGCGTTCAGCACGGTCGTGCTATGTCTTTCGTACGCCCGTAACTGCGGCAATACTTGCGTCGACAGCGAAACATATGCTTCGGGAAATTCTTGCGCGAGCAGCTCGCCGACTCGCAGTTCATGTTGCGGATTGAGAAATGAAAAGAGAAAACTGACGGCAACCGACTCGACACCCGCTTTTCGCAGCCCCCGAATCGCCTCACCGGCACCCTCTAGGTCCAACGGAGTGATTTCATGCCCTTCACAATCTATGCGCTCAGAGACCGTGAACGTTCGGTTCCGCTGAACCAGTGGAATTGGCGGATTATATTTCGAATTGAATTGATTCTCGCGGATGCCGCGGCGCATCAACAAAACATCCCTAAATCCTTTGGTCGTAATAAAACCCGTCTTCGCACCGGAGCCTGTAAGAACGGCGTTGGTGGTAATCGTAGTTCCGTGAACGATGCGCTGCACTCGCCGAAGAAAATCGCGGAAATGTAGCCCCGCTTTTTTTGAGAGCCTTTCCAGGCCATTCAGGACTCCTTCGGATGGGTCGCGGGGCGTTGTGAATGTTTTTTCAACAGTGCTGCGACCGTTGGAATCGACCAGCACACAGTCGGTGAAAGTTCCCCCAACATCGATGCCGATGAAAAAAGCGCTGCTGCTAACTTCGCTCATTCGCTATTCCAATTTATACCAAGGACCTATTCCCGCTCCCGTCGCGGAGACTGTGTCGAATGCGAAAATCGCCCAAATGTCATTCTGAGCCGCAGGCGAAGAATCTAACGATTCCAGCCAACTGCAAACTCGGATTATTTGGCTATCGCCTCAGGATGACATCGCGCCACAGTCTCCGCGGGAAAGAGAAGATGAGGACATTCATTTCTTTTGCGCTTCGTTAATGAAGCGGTAGTCCATCAATTCCGTCATGGCGAAGCGTTTCTTTATGGTGCCTTCCTCCGCCATTTGATCGACTAACAACGCCAGCCCTTTTTCCGCTAAGTGTCCGTCATCGGGGAGCGACTGGACATACGCATGATAGCCATCCCGCGCCGTCGCATGATCGAATCGCATTGCCTTCCGCATGGCTGAAATCGCCAGCTCGGGGTTTTTCTTCGCTGTCGCGACGCCCCGCCGGTAGGCGGTGAGATAAGCTCTGAAATCCTGCTCGCGGCTCGTGAACATTTCTTCCCGCACGTAAATGAGGTCGAGCGGCCATTCCGGAATGACCTCGGACAACATCATAAGAAAATTCAGTCCCGCTTTTTTGCCCCTGTCGAATTGCGCAGCACTTATAAGGCTCGCATCGACAGCCCCTGAGAGCACCGCCGCAAAACGAGTGGGCACTCCACCCATCGCGATATAATTCACGTCCCGGGAAGGATCCATACCTTTATTCTTGAGCGCGTAACTAAAGAGAAACTCGCTCAGGGAACCGCGGCTGCTGACCGCAATCTTTTTCCCTTTGAGATCGGCGAACGTTTTTATGTGCGGACGAGAGATCAAAGCGTACGGCATAAAATTGGAAATTCCCCATACGCCGCGGACCCTCGCTCCGGCATTGATGGCAGTCACCAGCTCAGGCGCGGAACCCATACCGATCTGCGTGTCTCCTGAGATGATCGACTGCATCAACTGCACGCCGCTCTGAAAAAAAACCAGCCGCACCGTCAGTCCTTCCTGAGAAAAGTAACCGGCCTGATCGGCCACAAAAGCCGGCATAAAAGCTGCCGAGAATGCTGAAAACCCCGCTGTGACGTTCGTCTTCTGCGCGCGAGCTTCAGGGACCGTCAAAAGCAGAAATAACGAAAATGCAATCACGCTGATTCGACTCATTCACTTCCTCCGCGCCGTCGCTTCGAAGTTTTCGCAGCGCTGTCTTTCCGCGAGCGGTGCTTAACTGTCTCGTCCAGATCTATGACGATGTTTTCATTGCGCGTTTTCAAAGCCACTCCATATTCTTCGAGCGCCTTTTCGATTGATACAAGTCCATTCACGACGTCACTTAGGACTTCTTCCGGATCTCTCTCGAACGGATCGCCGAAACCTCCGCCGCCTTGCGAGATCAACTCGAAAACATCACCCTTTGAAATCTCGTAAAATCGATTGACGCCCAGTTCTCTTGTCTCTCCCTGTGCATTGGTTACGCGCATCACGGGAATCGAACCGGGTTTTCCGCCGAATAGGCCAAAGGCCCGGGTCTCTTCGAGCATGCCGGAACCCACGGTTACACATTGGATCTCGGGAGTTTCTACAAGCCACCGCAGCACCGCACCGGTGCCTCCTCTCCATTTCCCCGCTCCGGCAGTATCTGCGGCGAGTTCATACTGAAATAACCTGTATGGATAAGCCAGTTCAAAAATTTCCGGGTCGGTGGCGCGCGAACCGCCCATGTTGCTGATTGGGCCGGTATGATTCCACCCGTCGTAGCCTTCAGTGGCGCCGGAACCGCCTTTGCAGTTATGGTGCGTGCAGACGAACGGCCTTGCGGTGCGAGGATTTCTTCCCGCACTCATAGGAGCGCAGCGCCTTCCCCATCCGGCCTGCACTTGTCCCGGAATGGCTTCCGCCAGCGCAATCCAGATCGCCTCCGCGATCGCGGCGCAAGTCACGAGCGTCGAGGCAGTCGTCGGCGCCGGAGCCAGGCAGTGCGTGATCGAACCTTCAGGCGCGACGATGCGAATTAGTTTAAGCGAACCGTAGTTGATGGCGACGGATGTGCCGATGCAGGCAAACAGCGCTTGAAAGCAAACTGAAGCGGTATTGGCAAACGGGCTATTAACAAAACCGTGTGTCTGCGGATCAGAGCCATGAAAATCGAAGGTTAATTTTTCTTCCTCCACGTGCACGGTGACGCGGATGCAGGGTGCTTGTTCCATGTCTATGCCGTCGTTGTCGACCCTGCTCTCTCCAGCATAGGAACCATCGGGAATTTTTTTGATGGCTGAGGCCATGGCTCTTTCGGTCGCGTCTAAATAAGAATCGATCGCGCCGTCGACGGCACTCCGCCCGTGACGATGAAGCAATTCGATCAGCGCTTCTTCTCCCCTTGCCGTAGCGCCGATCTGACAATGCAGATCTCCCTCGACCAAGTGCGGACTTTTGACGTTCAACAAAATAAAATCCCAGAGGTCCTTCTGATACTCGCCTTTCGAATAGAGCTTTATCGGCGGCAAACGCAGACCCTCTTCCCAGACGTTTTTGGCCTGCGGGTTGTAGCCCGCCACACCGCCGCCGCCGAGATCCGCCTGATGTCCTTTGGCCACCGCCCAGAAGACTAATTGCCCCTCGTAAAAAACCGGTCGCGCAATCGTTACATCGGGGAGATGGCTATTTCCCTGGTACGGATCATTGCCGACGATCACGTCACCGTCATGCAACTCCTCAGATTTGAATCGGTTCCGAATCGCCGCGAGAGCAAAAGGAATCGCGCCCAGCAGCACCGGGATGTAGGAAGTTTGCGCGACCAGCCGTCCTTGGGAATCAAAAATAGCCGTGACAAAATCTCTCGACTCGCTGAAGATCGGAGAGCGCGAGGTCAGCAGCATGATTTGACCCATCTCCTTGGTGATTGTCGTCAACCGATTCGATATAACGGCGACGGAAATGGGATCTTCCTTAAGCGAGCTCATGATTCTTAAGCCTAATGCCGGATAAAAATAATTACCGGCTGTAGAGTCCATCCATAAAGCCGGCCCGTTCCAGTTCGTTCAAAACACTCAGATCGAAAAGCTGTTTTGGATTGAGTTGTTTAACTGCAGGTGTATCGGACACCATCATATCGAGCATGGCCTGAACACCTTCCCAGTTGGGAAACGGCTTCCGCCCGATTTGGTGTTGTTGATGGGTGCGGTAGAAATGTTCTAACCATCCCCGATCCTGATTCCGATAGACTCGCGCAATGATTTTAAGACTCTCTTCTTTGCGGGTTAAGAAAAAATGGATTGCCTCCACGTAGCCGCGTAGAAACCGCGTCAGCGTGGGACGTTCAGTTTTCACGAAAGCCTCACGAGTCACCAGCACTCCCGAAAGAAACGGCGCATAAGGAATATCCATCGTTTTCAATCCGGCCTTTACCGCGGTATACGCCTGGGAGGGAGGCAGCATGGTTGCATCGATCGCGCCGCTTTGAATCGCCCCAACGCGCGCAGCCGGCGGGCCGATCTGCAGCACGGCGAAGTCTCGCACAGGTTCCAAACCTGCCGAGCGAAACAAATACCGCACGAGAAGATCAGTTTTGCCACCGAACCTGACAATCCCGAATCTTTTCCCTTTCAGATCTTGAACATTGGCAATGTCCGGCCTTGTGATAATCGTATAATCCAAATAATTTAGCGCCGCCGCCACAAAGGTAAAATCGAGCCCTTTCAATTTGGCCTGAATCGCATTCACCGGAGCGCGAGCATCGAGATCGGTTTCTCCACGGCTGAGAGCGCTGCTGGACGGCGCTGCGCCCGTTATCGCAATTAATTCGATCTTTAGCCCGTGCTTTTCAAAAAGTTGCGCTTCTTGACCGATGACCAACAGTAATTCGCTGGTGCCATCGAAACCCGCTACGGAAATTCTTAATTTGTCCTTCGCGTCACCCGGCGCCGGCAACAGGAAAAAGCACACAAAACCGTAGATCAATATTCGACTCAGCATGCTGAATAACTTCCGCAAAGGTGATGATTTCAATTTACTCGATTAGCTTGAGGGTTTTTGCGACGTGCGAATCGGAGTTGAAAAGATGCGTTTCCCCTCCGTTGCCTCAATGTGACGAATGAAACGAAATTTGTTTTCGACTCCGGACATTCCTTTAGGAGTCACGGGAAGTCCTCCCGGCTGTATTCGAATGACGAATAAATCAAAGGCGGCCGCCCGAAGCGCGGGTTTAAAAGCGCGATTGAACCCATCAAGAGAGTCTATGATTTTCGGATTCGCGATGCCGGCCCCGCTCGCGATCGCAGCCAAATCTGTCCCGGACGCCGACAAAGTAGCCGTGTTTCCTCCCGATTCGTATAGCCCGTTGTCGAAGACCAGGACGAGCAGATTCTTTGGCGTCTGTTGAGCCAGGACCGGCAATATGCCCAAATTCAACAGCAAGCTGCCATCCCCGTCTAATGCAATGATTTTCCGATTCGGCAGCGCAATCGCCAAGCCCAAAGCGACTTGGCTCACAAGCCCGATGCCGGCTGCGTAAAGAGTCGCCGCCCGATCTTCGAGGGTAAACAACTCGTGCTGGGTGCCACCGGTATTGGTGACGATGATCTCATCGTTTAATTCTTTCACAAGATGTGAAAGGTACTCATGGCGAAAATTCATAAGTTCCCAATCCCCAAAAGCACGACTGTCGGCAACAACGTTCCTGACGCGCTACGATCGGCCTTTTGGATTGCATCCGTAATTTCGTCAGGAGAACGAACGATTACGTACTGCAGTCCGAGCGCCTTTATCACCGGCTCGGTGACCCTACCCAGCGTCGACAGGTTCCAATTCCCATCGCCGACATCGCCACGATAAGAGACGAGCAGGATTGTCGGCACGCCGAATGTGACATGAAACCGCGCCAATGCATACGTGGATACGAGCAAGCCCGAATTTTCCATCAGCATCGCCGCTTTGGTGCCACCGAGCCAGGCTCCGCCACAGACGGCCACTCCGTCTCCTTCGTTAGCAACCAGGAGATGGCGCACCGCCGAATCCTTTTTTGCCAACTCTTCGAGATCAACCAGCCAACTGTCGGGAAGGCTCACGATCAAACCGACTCCCGCTTGTTTTAGACTGTCCAGAAGTTTTCGTGCGTTTTCAGGTTTCATGATCGTCGCATCTCCTCACCGTGATGTTCTCACCGCGAGAGGTAAATTTTTTTGCGCAGTTCAGTTAAACGAAGTCGCGCGCCCTCTGTGTCTTTCTTACGACGTGGGTTAATGAAGACGGGGTCCTGCTTTCGGTATGATTGGAGCCGCTGTTCGCATCGGACCGTTCGTAACGATATCTGACCGCGTCTCTATTTTCGCATCTCTTTTTGCAATCGATCCGCGAACCGGCTATCGATGATTTTTTCCACGTCGAATTTGGCCACATCAGGCTCGTTCTGACCGAGAAAATCTCGAACGACTAAGATACCTGCCACGGAAGGTGTTGGAATGTCCTTATAAACCTCGCCAACCACCCGCCACGTCTCTTCCAGAGCCTCGCGGTCCTGCAGCCGCATAAAGACTGAAAGCGCACGCAGCGAGGTTTCTTTGTCCGTTTTATAAATGCGCAACGCCTTTGTGATCGCCCGCATCACACCGTAAACTTCCTGCGGTCGACGATCGGCCGTCGTTTTCATCGTCACAATCGATGCCGTCGCCGATGGAAACGCCAGCTGCGACAACTTCACCAGTTCACGAAATCCAGCTTTGCGCGCCACCAGAGTTAACGGCGGGTCCACAACTGTCGATTGAACCTGGCCGCTTTTGAGCGCGGCGAATCTCGCGCCTTGGCCGCCTATCTGGAGCAGAAAGGCATCCTTCTGTGGTTGGAGACCAATCGCTTCAAGCACCTTGCGCGCTCTGAAATCACTGGTATCCCCCAGCCGATCGATGGCGAGCCGGGTTCCTTTCAATCCGGGAATCGTGCTGATTTTCGAGTCAACGACCAACGACGCTCCTTCGTGCTCGGTGACCCCGCCAATGAATCTTACCTCGGCACCGCGGACTGCGGCGCGAAGTGGAGCCACCGGACCTATGATCGCCATTTGAATATCGCCGGCGAGTAATGCCTGTAAAATTTGTGTGCCGCCAATGTAAACGATAGTGGGCTTGATGCCCTCTTCTTCCAACAGACGCTGCTGCTCGATCAGACTCACAAAAGCAGAGGGTCCGCCGCGCGAAGAATATCCGATGGAAAAATCTGTCAATGCCGATGCACTACGCAGGAAACTCGGCTGACAAGTCACTACACAAACAATAGCAATAAAAAGTTCTATGGTTTGCCTGAATTTATTTAAACTTCGCGCCTTCATCATCTCAGCTCTGCCGGCACAATGTCCCCGTCATCGACAATGATCTCGCCATCTAGTTCAAAGGTCGCCCGGCGGAGAACCAAGTCTTCATGCGCATGAGTTTTGTTTTTTCCGCCCAGGGAATAATTTTCGCCGAATGCAATCTGCACGTTACCGTACGCGGAGCGCGCATCGCGGGCACCTTCCTCGGTGCCGCGCTGAGCAACTTCCGTCCACCTCGCACGGTGGTCGGTGCCCCAGCCAATGTGAGAAATCGCCAGTGCCTCAGGATCTCGCGATTGTTCTAAATGCTCGCGCAGGAGCACCGCATCGACGCCGCCATCGATACTCACGATCTTCCCATTGGCGACTTTCATCCGAATCGGCTCCGCCACGTAACGGCCGAGCATCACAAGGATGTCGCCGACGTCAAGCACCAGTGAACCATTAGCGCTTTCCTCCTCAGCCGTGCAAAACAGAAATCCCGACGGCCAGCTGTCCCAACGACCGGGCACATCACTGATGCCGTATTGTGTTCCCGCGGCGCGGCCGGCTTTGCTCATGCGTAAGTCAGTGCCGGCTTTGGACGTAACTCGTATGGTTTTCGACCTTTCGAGCCATTCAGCGCCTTTCATGGTCTTGCGGCGCAGCTCTTCAGTCGGAAAACAGCGCCGCAGCTGATCATCCGCGGCCCTGACCTGCAAAACGCGAGCGCCTCCGGAAAGCACTTGCTTCAGCCATTTCCGGTGCAGATGGAGAAACTCGCCCGTGGAGAGATCGACAATGAATTGCGACTCCTGCAAAATTTTTAAGACCGGAGTCAAATCGAAATCGCTGCCCGCTCCGTCTGGCAAAATCGGAATTCTCAATTGGAACACCGCGCCCGCCAACTCTTTACCCGCGGCCAAAAATGCTGAAACGTAATTTGAGTTGGTTCTCGTATCCGTGAAGACAACGACGGTCTCCTGACGCGTAACCTGGCAAAGTCTGAGCTCTGCCAGCGCCATACCGGTGAGGTCCCCGGCAATTTCGCTGGTGATCGGAAATTTGGCGCTCATGATGCTTCCTTCCGAACCGTTAATTCAGCCCTTGCACCATTTCATGCAGGGCGCGCAACGATCGGATTTTGATCTTCAGGACCTGCTTAGCGGCAAACTCGGCTTTTTTCTGCAGAGTTTCCGTAACCGCATATTTCTCCAGCACAAGTCTTCCGATGTTTGAATGACCGCTTTCCTCTTCGTGATGTTCATCCTGAAGTTTCACCAATGATGGATAGCCGCCGTAGTATTTTTTCACAGCGTCTAAATACTGTTTCGAATATCTTTTGTTTACTCCCTCGCTGGCAAAATTATTCCCGGCCGCAATCTCAACGATGTGGCCCCTCGAAAGCCAATAGTAATAGTAGGTATGCGCGCCCAGCTCGGGAATCGGTTGGCAGTCAAGGAACTCTTGGGGATCGATTCCCGCTTCCTTGGCAAAACCGATAAGATATTCCGGATGCGGAGTCTCCTCATGCAGATAATCGATGTAGATGTCTCTGATCTCGCGGTCCGGACAGCACTGAATCCAAGACGCCAGGATGTAAGGATTTTCACGTAGAAACGCGTATCGCTGCTTCATCAATTCAATGAACTGTTTCATATTGTATCCGCCACTAATCAAGGTCTGAACGTACTTTGAATTCACCACCTCAGACCGCAGCGGCTCGAGTTCCTTATCGAGACATTCAACAAACTCTTTCGAATCCATATCACCCACCCCCGAAGATTATGTGCTTGATGCTTGCGAATTTTCCCGTTGCAAAGGGTTCTTTATTACTTATCGCCCATTTCTTTTTTCAGTTGATTGACAAACCGCAAATCTACCAGCTCGTCGACGTTAAGTTTGGCGACATTGGGACTCGCCTGACCTAAAAATTCCTTAACCATTCTTATGCCTTCGACGGAACCGACAGGTATGTTCTGATAAATCTTTCTGTGGCTTTGCCAGGCTTCCTCGAGTGCTTCCGAATCTTTGACCTTCATAAAATTCGATAGCGCCTGGATCGTGACATCCTTGTTGGTCTTATAAAAACGCAAGGCCTCGGCTACGGCGCGAATGGCGCCATAAACTTCTTTCGGTTTTTTGGCAATGGTCGACTGCAAGACCACCAGCGCTCCTGAGGTCGAAGGGAAACCCAGATCCGCCAGCTCAACGAGAATACGAAATCCCGCTCGTTTAGCGACCAACGTAAGCGGCGGGGCGACGAAAACGGATTGAACCTGCCCGCTGCGGAGAGCGGCGAAGCGCGCCGTCTGGCCGCCGATCTGCAGCAGGAAAACATCTTTTTGTGGTTCCAGATTCAAGATTTTTAGAACTTTGCGCGCGCGGAAATCGGTATAATCTCCGAGACGATCGATGGCCATTCGCGTGCCTTTGAGCTCCGCGGGCTTGGTTATTTTTGCATCGGCGACGATGGCTCCTACTTCTCGATCAGTAACTCCACCCACGATTCGAATATCAGCGCCTTGGGCGGCAGCGAGGATTGGGCTGGCGGCGGCGACGATGGCCATCTGAATGTCACCGGCAATCAGAGCCTGTGAAATTTGTGGACCGCCAATGTATATGAACTTCGGTTGAATGCCTTCCTTCTCGAGAAGCTTTTGACTTTGGATCAGCGCAATAAACCCATAAGTTCCGCCAAGCGACGCGTATCCGATCGGGAAGTCGACGAGCGCCATCACCGGCGAAGCGAAACGCAGAAAAATCAACACCGCCCCCGCAAGGAGCACGCGTCTAAATCTGAAACTACGTAACGTCATGCTGCAACCAAAAACTTTTTAACCACAAAGAACGCATAGAACACAAAAAATTCTTTCTTTGAGTACTTTGCGTTCCTTCGACTTCGCTCAGGACAGGCCTTTGAGGTAAAATATCTTCTCTCTTGCCTATGCGGTTGTCTGTTCCAGAGCATCCAACACTCTTTCCGGCGTCATCGGCAATTCCGTCATTCTGATTCCAACAGCGTTGTCGACTGCATTGGCGATCGCCGGCGCGACGCCGAAATTACCCAGCTCGCCAATGCCTTTGGCGCCGAAAGGCCCCGTGGTGAGCGGTGATTCCAGCATGATCAGTTGGATTGGAGGAATTTCCTGCGCAAACGGGATGCGGTAATCGGAAAATGTCGCATTGATCGTCTTGCCTTCTTCCAAAATAATCTCCTCGCCGAGCGAGTATCCCAGTCCCATCACGACGCCGCCTTGCAGCTGACCCTCGACCAGCGGCGGATTGACAGCCTTGCCGGCATCGAAAGCAGAAACGACTTTGAGCACACGGATGATCCCGGTGTCCTTTTCGACTTCTACTTCCACCGCCTGGGCTCCGAATCGCCATCCTTTTTTTGCGTCTTCATTGGAAAATCCGGTTTCGCTCAGAGACTTTTCAGGCGAACGAGGGTGCTTTAGGATGTCTTCGATGGGGGTGCTTTTTCCATCTGTCATACGAACAACGTTTTTTCCTCGTACCATGAGCTTCGACGGCTGGTCATCGAGAATTTTCCCCGCGATAGCGAGGAATCGACTCTTTACCTTCTCAGCGGCCTGGAGCACGGCTAAACCTGTGGAGACCGTAACGCGACTCGAATACGTTCCATGATCGAAAGGCACCAGCGAGGTATCGCCGCTCACGACGTTGACATCTGAAATCTCGATTCCAAATGACTCTGCTGTCATCTGGGCGACGACAGTTTCCAATCCGCCGCCGACGTCAGAAGATCCAATTGAGACGTGAACGCTCCCGTCTCTGTTCAACGAAACCGTCGCGCTCGACACGGCGCCGCCGCCGGAGGTCGGCGACTTATAGATCATGCTGATACCAATACCGCGATCGTCGCCGGCAGCAGTCCGGTTTCGGTATCCAATCGCTGCGACCGCGTCCCGCAAACATTTCTTTGCGAGCACACCATTGAGTATTTCGCCTTCGGGGGTCGCTGCTCTATCTCCGTCTTCGACCAAATTTTTCATCCGTAGTTCGACAGGGTCCAAGCCGATTCGTTGGGCAATCATGTCCATCTGTGATTCGCCCGCCCAGGTTGATTCCGGGCAGCCAAGACCTCGAAACGGACAACCGCGCATGGTGTTCGTATAGACCAGTGTCGAAGTAACTTTCAGATGCGGGATTTTGTAAGGGCCGATCCCATCTTTGATGGCTCGATTACTGGCCGGAAGACCTTCGCTGTAGGCTCCGCAGTCCCAAATAAACCACGCTTGCCGCGCGGTCATGGTTCCGTCCCGTTTTACACCGGTCTTCATGATAATCGTGGCGGGTACCGAGCCGGCGCTCGAAGTGAACTCTTCGCCGCGCCGCATGACCATTTTGACCGCTTTGCCGGTTTTCATCGCCAGTGCGACGGCGTAATGCTCCAGCCGAACGCCGTTTTTGCCTCCGAATCCTCCGCCGATCTTTGTGCAGATGATTCTGATCGAACTCTCCGGGAGATTAAAAATCTCAGCCAAAGCGGAGCGGACCACAAACGCCTTCTGCGTCGATGTCCAAACCGTTATAGTATCGCCCTCGACCTTGGCGACGCAGGCATGGGGCTCGAGATAGCAGTGGTGCACTCGCCGGGTCTTGAAGGTATCCTCGAAAACGTAATCTGCCTCGGCAAAACCTTTTTCGACATCCCCTCGGCCGGACTCGATCTCGTGAAGGATGTTGGTGCCGGGCTGCGGTTTCCAGTTGCTGGAAACCGTACTGTTCGGCTTATAGCTTCCCAATTGCTCGTGAACCAACGGAGCACCATCTTTGATGGCGTCCAAAACGTCGAACACTCCCGGTGTCTCTTCATACTCGACATCGACGAGTTTGACTGCTTCGTCGGCCGTATCCTCGTCGACGGCCGCAACTGCCGCTACCGGTTCACCCGCGTAACGAATCTTGGATACGAAAACCTTTTCGTCTTTAATGCCGTAGCCGTACGAAGTAGATGGGACGTCATCCGCCGTGATCACCGCTTTCACGCCCGCAACCCGCGTTGCCCTTGAAATGTCGACGCCAACAACGTTTCCGCTCGCGATGGAACTGCGCACTAACCGGCCATGCAGCATTCCCGGAAAATTAATGTCAGCGCCATAAACAACATTACCCGTAACAATGTCGCCGCCGTCTTTACGGGGTAACGGTTGGCCAACGACGCGCAGTGCTTCCACGAAGAAATCCTTGGACAGTCGAATCTGGTTAATGTTTGGAACGAAAGCTAATGGTTTGTAGTTTAATGAACGCGTTTAACGATCGGGAGACCGTCATTTGGTCAACCTGCAGCCCCCTCTTTAATTCTCCCCCGTCGCGGGGGAGAGAAAGAGAGGGGGCAGGCAAAACCCAAAAACTCAGGAGATTCAAAAAATCTTTCGGCACTAACCGGCCACCGGCGGTCTTACCGGAGCCGTGGCGCCCTTCGGCGGAGTATAGAGCTGCAGCAGATTTCCATCGGGATCGAAGAAATAAAATCCACTGCCCGACGGACGATCGACCGACGGGACGTTGTGAATCTTGACGCCCCAATCCTTCATTTTCTCTTTGGCTAGTTCAAAGTCCTCACGGTCGACCATGAAAGCGTGGTGGGTCGCGCCGTCCTCGGCCAAAGCGTCCTTCTCGATACTTTTCGGGCGCTGAAAAAGTACCACCATGTCGCTTCCCGATCTCAAATCCGCGCGGTTCAATCCGTCCCCCATATCGTCGCGGTTAAGGAGAGCGATTTTCATTCCCAACACCTCGGTGTAAAATTTAACGGCTCGCTCGACGTTGTTTACCGGAATCCCGATATGGTAAACGCCTTTCGTTGTAATCATAGGCTACCTCCTTTTACTTTCTGAACTATGTTAATTCGACCATCAACTATTCTTTTGCAATAGCGCTTTCCACTTTTCTCGCGTTTTGGCCTTAAGCTCATCGCTCGACTCCGCCACCGGCGGATAGTCATTTCTTCTCTCGAACGGGATGCACGCATCGATGAGGGCGCGCGAGCTGAGTCCCTTGCGTTCCCGGGGAATCACAACGTCCAGCATGCCGCTGCCGCACCGGCGAATAATCTCAATGGCGTATTCCGGATCGCACCGCGTCGCCATTGCCCACATAACGTCGGAGAGGCTGGTCGGATCGACGTCGTCATCGACGACAATAATGAAACGCCCGAGATAAGCCGCGCCTAGAACCTGCGAACCCAGGAACAATGCCTGTCGCGCGTGGCCCGGATAGGCTTGTTTGATAGAAATCACGTGGAAAAGTCTTCCTACGCCGGGCTCCAACGACCAGACGGCTTTGACGTTGGGCAGACCAGCTTTCTCAATATTGTTCCATATATGAGCGGCGGCGATGACGCAATTGACCAGCGAATAGTCGGTGGGAGTACGGCCGGGTCGGGCAACACACAGAATCGGATCGTTTCGATAGTAAACTTTCTCCACGTGAACCACCGGCGTGTCGGTGGTCTTGGCGCCATAATAGCCCATCCACTCGCCGAATGGTCCTTCCGCCTTCACATCTCCCGGATACATGAACCCTTCGATAACTATTTCAGCGTGGGCGGGTATGGGTAGCCCGGTAACTTCCCCCGCGATGACGTCAATGGGTCTGCCTCTCAAGCCGCCGCAGTAATCGTATTCGGAAGAAGAGAAATCAACCGGACTTCCGCCGCCCAGCAACAAAAGCGGATCTTGTCCGACGCACAGCGCCACAGGACAGGGTTTTCCCTGGCGGAAATATTTCTCCTTATGCACGTGCGCATGTTTGGTGACCGACGACATGAAAAGCCCCATCGAGTTACGATCATGGACCATGGCCCGGTAGGTTCCTAGATTTGCCCAACCTTCCTCGGGATCTTTGGTGATCGCCACGCACGCCGTCCCAATGAAACGGCCGCCGTCAAGCTCATGCACCACGGGAACAGGAAACTTCAGCAAATCGATATCGTCGCCAGTCAATCGGTTCTCAAGAATCGGTCCGTCTTTGACTAACCTCGGAGGAATCGGCGTCAAGGAACTGAGCCCTTTTCTGAATCGATCCACCAGCGCAATCGCATTACCGTCGGCGGGCAGATTCAAGGTAAGCGCCAACCTGCGCGGCGAAGAGTTCTGACCGACGAGAATACGAAAACCTTCCGGGTAGCCTTTGATTTGGTCAAACAATAGAGCCGGGTTAATACCTGGTCGCTCGCGATAGATCAGCTCAGCTAACGTCCCAACCTCCAGGTTCCAGTCTGCGCCATCGATCTGCTCCAACTCCCCGAATCCGTCGACGACGTTCAACCACTGCCTTAAATCTTGATAGGTTTCGGCGGCCGATTGTTCGCGAACCGGCCCGGTTTTCTTTTCAGGTAGTGACATCAATAACCTCCTGCTTAATGACCGCTGACCGCCGATGGCAGACCGCTGTCTCCGATCTGCGGTCCACGGTCGGCGATCGGCCGTCAGCCACCTGACTCACGGCCTCCAACGTTCCGCCTCCAGTTCGGCTTCGGCTTCTTTTGCCAGAGAAAAATCAAAAACGGCATCAGGCCGTACCTCTCCCGTTCGCTTCATCCCTTCCATAGCAATGGCAATAATCTCCTGCTGTGCCTCGACAGTCAGAATACCGTTCCGAGTGTGCGCATTCATATTTGAATCATAAGTTGCGCCGACCATCTCGCGGTCCTTTGTTTTCATGAACGGCAGCATCAACTCAACCGTCTCCGGCTTGTGAGCGAACATGAATTTGAGTCCCTTTAGACTCGCTTTGACGAATCCTTTCACCAGCTTGCGTTTGTTTTGTAACGTGTCGAGATGAACTCCGAGACTCGCATAGTAAGAAGGAAATATATCCCCGAAATAGCCGAGGGTTCTTAGGCCGGCCTTTTTGGCCAAATAGTCGTAAGGCGGCGACAGCGGCGTGGCGGCGACGGCCCCACTTACGACTGCGGCCAAGCGACCGCCGCTTTGGCCGCCGCCGACAACGATAAATGTGACCTCTTTTGGATCGACGCGATTGGAGCGCAGAAATCGTATCGTTCCGACTTGTCCTAAATCGCCGAATCCACCCACGCCGATTCGTTTTCCCTTCAAGTCTTCCACCGAGCCAACTTCTTTTGAGACGACAAGGTACATGTTGGTCCGATTGCCGTTCGCAAAAATTCCACGAATGGGTAAGCCGGCGATTGCTGAATTGATCGTTGGCGAGCCCAAGGTGTTGAACTCGACATCTTTGGTTATGATGGCCTTCGAAGCTACCGAGCTTTGCATAAGTATGAATTGCGGCTGAATACCCTCCTGGCGAAAATAACCATTTTCTTTCGCAATCACGTAGGGCGCCAAACCCACCACAAGCGAGCCGATGGAAACATTGACGGGAGTGAGTTTTTCTTGCGCGAGGAGCAATGGCTGAGTGAGGTAAGAACAAGCGCTCAGGAGTCCGAACACAATAAACGATTTAATCTTGCCTCGTTCACTCCTCACAGTCTGATTCTCCTGTGATGATTCTGATGCCGGCGAAGGGTCCCCTCTTACATCTCCCCCGTCGCGGGGGAGAGAAGAGAGGGGGCCCCGTTGCTACCCCACAATCTCTTTCGCAGAAATGAACCATTATCGTCTTTTAAACCTGCCGTACGCCGCGTCGATAAAACCTTCCCGGTCCAACTCAGCCATGATCGAGTTATCGATGAAGTCTTCGGGTTTGGCCGTGCCTCTATCCTTCAGCGTCACGAGATACGATCTGACTTCTTCAGGATCCACATAGGGCTTGGCCGGATAAATGCGGACCCAATAATCGTAAGTGCCTGCAAGAAGTTTCGCATCCGAAATCCGCAGGTACTTGCGCAAAACCTTAATGGTAAAATCGCTGTCCCCTTTGACCCGCGCCATTCCGGTGACAAAACCCATGAGAAATTTCTTGACAGCGTCCCGATGATTCTTGACGTACTCATTGGTCGTTGAAACCTGGTTGGTGGAAAATTTGATGCCACTTTCGGCCAGGTTCAGCATCGGCTTAAATCCCAGCTCGATGGCTTTTTGAGTCTCAGGAAATTGAAAGATAGCACCGTGGATTGAACCACTAACCATCGCCGCCAGGTGATTCGAAAATGGCAAGCCCATTTGCACAAGCGTTACGTCGGACTCAGGATTGAGTCCCAGTTTCTGTAGGGCGAACCTCGTGGCGCTGTGAGTCACTCCGCCAAAGCCTACGAGACCGATACGCTTGCCTTTGAGATCTTCGGGCCTCTTTACCGTAGGAGGGACATAAAACGTATAGGGGAAAACACCGACCGTGGTCCCAATGATGACCGAGCTTCCTCCGTTGAGCTTGGCATTCACCGCCGCGGGCCCGCCAGTCGTGGTCATCTGCACGTCGCCAGACATCAGCGCCATGATCGTCTGCGTTCCGCCGTTAAACTGCACGGGAATCACCTCAAGGCCATATTCTTTGTAAAATCCCGACTCCAGCGCGACCCAGACAGGCGTTTGCGTCGGGCTCTGGAGCATCGCAACCGTGAGTTTCTCCTGCGCTGCCGAGTAATCTGTTATCCCGCCGATGACAAAAAGCATCGCGAGTAGAAAACTAATCACGGACCACCGCATGATTTACAATAGTTCCTTCGAAAATGTTGCCCAAGGAGTTTCGCTCAGTTTAAAGCAGCGCCCTCAATTCCGTCATTCCAGCATGGAGAGCTGGAATCCAGATCGACACGAATGTCTCAGCGCGCTGAACGCGTTCCGGGTTCCAAGTTGCAAGTTCCGGGGTTGAGGGAGGCGACGTTGAACATTGAACCTTGAACTTTGAACCGCTTCGAGCTAAGCGACCATGCCGGCCTGACGAACGCTGGATGTTCATTTCCTGTGAGTGAACGTGCTCATGAATCACTGCGGGCTTTTTCCGCATACTTTTTGGCTCCATCCATGATGGCCGCAACGATTTTCTGATAGCCCGTGCAGCGGCAGAGATTCCCGTCAAGGGCGCGCCGCACATCTGCTTCACTGGCGTTTGGATTTTCATCCAGCAGCGCTTTTCCGGCGAGAATCATTCCTGGCGTGCAAAAACCACACTGAAAGCCGTTTTGATCGATGAAAGACTGCTGCAGCGGATCGAGCTTGCCGTCCTGCGCCAATCCCTCGACCGTCGTGACTTTGCGTTCGCCTACGAGCACAGCGAGGATGGTACAGGAGTGAGCAACTCGACCATCGAGCAGAACCGTACATGCGCCGCAATAGCTGGTTTCGCAGCCTCGCCGCGTTCCGGTCAAACCCAGCGAGTCTCGGAGCACATCCAGCAGCAACGTCGCGGGTTCCACCGCCACTTCGACTTCATCTTTATTAATCGATAGACGAACGATGCGTTTCACGTCCGCTCCGAATCTACGAGTTGTTGCAGCGCTCGCTTGACAAAAACCCGAGCCATTTTTTTACGGTAACCGGCAGATGCATGCGCGTCGCTTATCGGATCACAGGCATCCGCAGCGACCGCAGCCGCCTCGTCGACAACGCCGTTGCGTAAGTTCTGCTGTCGCAACAAATCTTCCGCCGCCGTCGCTCTAAAAGGCACCGGCCCTACGCCTCCCAAAGCAAGTCTCACTTCTTTACACACGCCATCTTGGATCGACGCCATTGCGGCGACTCCGACCAGAGCGAGATCCCCGGACCGAAGTGTGTGCTTTAGATAAATGCCTTTCACTAGCGGGGGGTTAACAGGAATTTCGATACCCGCCAGAATTTCATCCGGTTTAAGCGCGGTTTCGAAATAGTCCGTGAATAACTCCGCTATAGGGAATTTCCTTTTACCCCTAACACCCACACATTCCACCGAGGCATTCAGTGCAAGCAGAGCCGATGGCGGATCGCTGCCCATTTCGTTGTGGCAAAGGTTACCCCCGAGCGTTCCGAAATTTCTGACTGGCGTGGAACCGATTCGAAATACGGCTTGCGACAAGATGCCCGCATTCACTGAGATCTCTTGCGAAGCTAGAACTTGCCGGTGAGTCACGATCGATCCGATATGAATATTTTGACGGGAAGTTGCTTTTATCTCGTTTAGTTCGTTGATCGCGTTAAGCGATAACAAGAATCGTGGCATGACGAGCCCCGAGCGAATCATGAGCAATAGCGACTGCCCGCCGGCGATCACCTGGGTCTCCTCAGGATTTTCACCCAGAAGAGCAACGGCTTCATCCAGCGTCTTCGGCTCTAGGATGTCGAATTTCATACTTACCCGGAGCGGACCTACATGCGCATCTGCTACTCGTGTTCGGTCACAATTGACCAACCCAAAAATCTCGTTCTCATAGGCGTTCGATGATCATTGATCCTATCCCCGGCCGAGAAAAATCGGTTTCCCTTCCGTGCGTTCGAGATATCTCACAAATTTATACTTCGTTTCTAAAAGATCCTCATTGCTGCGCGTGATATCGCGGTGGCGCAGGCTCTCTTCGATTTTGCAGACGACAAAACGCAATCCGGGTTCTTTGAGGGCTCCCGTGGCTTCGGTTTGGAAGTCTTTCAATTCGCGGACCGTCACGGAGTGCTCGATGCCCGCTCCTTTACCCATCGCCGCAAGATCCGTCTTACCGGCTGTAGCGGTTGGCACGCTGATTCTCGTTCCGCTGTAGCGCTGGTTGTCGAAAACAAAAACCGCCAAATTGGACGGATTCAGATTAGCCAACGTCGGAAGATTGAATAGTGACAGCAAAAGACTGCCGTCGGATTCGAACACGAACACCTTCCGATGGGGAAGCGCGAGCGCGATGCCGATTCCCACCGCAAGGGCATTGCCCATTGAACCCAGAGTAAGATCCGCGTCGCGTCTTGAAAGATGTCCCCACTCGACTCGCTGCCCGCTCAGCGAAGTCACCACCAGTTCATCCTTCATTTGCGGTGCCAGCCATTCGAAACATTCGTAGCGAATCATATGGTAAAGTCCCCCGTAAAGAGTAGAGCCACCGGTTGTTTGAGCGCGTTCATCATGCGCACCGCGTCTTTTATTTTGGTTTCCAAGTTGTCTCCGCTGGTCAACGTTACATACTGCATGCCCAGGGAGTCGAGTTGCGCCTTCATCTTGATGCCGTATTCCACGTAGAGAAAAGTATTTCGATGATCCTCCATGCTGCCGACGTGACCCACGAGCAGCAGCAGCGGCACTCCGTAGCGGATCCCGACGGTGAGCAAATTATATGAAGAAACCCAGACACCCGGTCCTTCCATATAAGCTGCCGATTGCTTTCCTGCCATGGAAGCGCCCGCCGCGATGGAAACTGCTTCCGCTTCGCTGGCAACGGGCACCAGTTGAAAAAAATTATCTTCCTGAATAAACGGCAAAATTTGACTCAGCCGGGTTTCCGGCACGAATGTGATGAAACTCACGCCCGCTTTTTTAAGGCTGGTGACGATTTTCCCAGCTAACTCCGTTTCCATTTCAAAACCTCCCTTATCGAGTTGCTTTCCATCCGCTGCTTTGCACTCCGGCATAGACTTTTCTGGTGATTGTGAAGTCAAAAATTTTTCTGAGCGGCGGAATTTCCTTGATGTCTGTGCGCTCAACAATTTGGTCCACGGCTCTTTTCTGCAGTTCTTCGCCCACCGTGCCGTCTGCAGTGGCACCCGGCCGCGCAAGATCATAAACCCGGCTCGCGATGTTTTCGTTCACTTTTAATACCCGCGTGTGAATCGCGACGGTCCCGGGACGGTTATCTCTGAGGTACAACAATCCCTTGAGCGTGGCGCGGGTGAATTTTTCCACCAGCAAGGGATCCGATTCCAAAAGCGAATCACGGAGCACAATGCTTCCCTGGACCTCGACGAAATCATCTCCCCGAGTAAAGGAAAAGAGCTGGCGCATACCGGATTCCTGGGCCATCAGCGCCGCTTGTTCGTTCAGCACCGCGGCATCGGTAACTCCGGTTTTAAGAGAGATGAAACGCGCGGTGCCCGGACCGGTGGATAGAATCACCACGTCGCGGTTGCCATCGAGCCCGTGCTTCTTCAGCGCTACTCGCAGCAGAGTGTCCGGACCACTGCCGATGCTCGACACACCAATTTTCTTCCCGCGTAATTCTTCCATGGTGCGGATTTCGGGCTTGGAATAGACCCAAAACATCGGCCGCGAAAAAGTTGTGAATACAATGCGCAGCGGCGCGCCGCGAATAATCGGCAGTAAGCCCGCGCCGCCGGAGCTAGCGAACGGCACCGTGCCGCCGATCAAACCCTGAATCGCCGGTGCCCCCCTCATGACAACCAGCTCCACATTGAGACCTTCGTCGCGGTAAAATCCCGCCTCTTTGGCTACGATGAAGCTTCCCGACGATATGCTAATCGAGGGGATTCCCACGGGTACGTAGCGCAATTGCGCTTCGCTGCGGCGCGTGATTGTGAACAGCAGCACGACACAAATAAACATGACCCATTGAAATTTTATATTTCGCATCAATCTCCTTCGTTGTTTACCATCACTCCTTGCCCTCACCCCCGGATCAAGTCCGGGGCAAGCTCTAACCCTCTTCCGAGACGGGCGAGGGAATAGAAATTGTCGCCCGGTTTCGGGTGACATGTAGGGGCGATCCCCCGTGATCGCCCGGGGAGGGTAGGCACGGGGGCCTACCCCTACAAAGATGGCGCATCGGACGTGACTGAATTTGGATAAGCATCACTTCTTCTGAACACTCGCCAGGGCCTCCGTCGCACACTTGTGATCATTTTCAGGCGTCGATCCCGAAACGCCGAGCCCTCCGGCGAGTTGTCCATCTATCATGATCGGAACTCCGCCAGGACCGCCCCAAAATTCATCCGGACACAAGCCCGCCATTCCGGTCATAAAATAATTGCCGGGATAATTGGCGTACCTTTCCATGGTTTCCTTGGTATCTCTCTTATAAGCGACAGCTGTTTTGGCCTTTGCGATGGAGATCTTCTCGCCGAAACCGATGTTGGACTCTCCCATCCGGGCAAAACTAACCAGTTTACCCACTTCATCAACCACCGCGATAAACATGATGAGTTTCATCTCGGTGGCCTTTTCTTTGGCTCTCCGCACACATTCTTCCGCCAGCTCAAGAGTCATCTTAGCCATTTCTGTTAACTCCTTCTCAACTATTTTGCTTTCTTTTCAGAAAACGCCGCCCACACTCTCTGGCCAGTTAGCGGAACTTGATATACTCGCACCCCCGTCGCATCGTAGACCGCGTTGCAAATCGCTGCCGCGGCCGCCAGGGTTCCTCCCTCGCCTATGCCCTTGGCGCCGAAGGGTCCCGTGCCTCCTCCTTCTTCAACGATGATGGAGTGAAAAGATGCGGGCAGATCGTCAAATTTGGGCAGGTGATAATCCACCAGGTTGGGATTGACGAGCTGTCCGTCTCTATACACAAGCTCTTCGTGCAACGCGTGACCCAGGCCGAACATAACGGATCCTTCTTCCTGTCCGATGCAGTGCAATGGATTGATCATTTTTCCTGCATCGGTCAGCGAAATGTAATTAACGAGCTTGATTGCACCGGTCTGTTCGTCGACCTCGACCTCAACCGCGGCCAAGCCGTTTTCCCAAAAGGTAGCAGGATATCCCAAAGGCGCATCATCGCGGCGTGAAACTTTGAATCTCCCGCTGCCAACGATTTCACCTTCGAACTCTCCAAAGTGCCGCCGCATCACTTCCTGAATCGGCGCGCTTTGTTCCCCGGCAAAAATTCTGCTGTTTTCCAATCTGATATTCGCTACCGGTGTATTGAAAACGTCCGCCGCCACCGCCAGTAATTTGCCCCGCGCGTCTTGAGCCGCTGCCTGTACCGCCTGTCCCATGACGGTGATCGCACTGCTCGCATGGGTGCCGCGATCAAATGGTGTGAAAGCCGAATCGAGCGGAGCCACCTGGATATTTTCCGGCTTGATCGAGAGTTCTTCCGCCGCCACCTGCATTAAAGCGGTCCGCACGCCCTGGCCGATTTCCACGGAGCCGGTAAAGAGCACCACGCTCCCGTCGATCAAAACCTTGATCGTTGCGTTCGCTTCTTTGTTGACGCCGCCGCCGTCCTTCACCGCGCATGCGATGCCTTTGCCCCTTTTCACTCCTGGCGTCGAGCTTTTCGTCGCTATTTTTTCTTCCCAGTTGATGTTTTTCGCCAACAACTTGAGCTCGCTCTTGAGATCGCAATCGATGGGAATGTTTCCGGCGGTGTAGAGATCGCCTTTCTCGAGTAAGTTTTTCAGCCGCAGCTCCAGCGGATCGAGCTCAAGGTGATGGGCGATCATGTCGACCTGCGATTCGTAGGCGAACGACACCTGCGGGCCGCCAAACCCGCGAAACGCGCCGCCGGGCACCGTGTTGGTATAAACGCAATAGCAGTTCGTCGTCACATTCGGGATGCGGTAGGGACCGTGCGCTCTATAGCCGGCGCGCTCGGCCACGGTGGGCCCCGAGTTCGCGTATGCGCCACCGTCCAAATAAACCTCACAATGGCGGGCGACAAAGGTTCCATCTTTATGGACGCCGGTTTTGATTGTGACTTTGGCGCTCGGGTCGCACAGAGTTTTGAAGGTTTCCTCCGCGCTGACATACAGCCGGACTGGCCGCTTTGCGAGCCGGGACAAGGCAACCACAATAGCTTCGTATTTGATTCCGCTTTTCGCTCCGTAGCCGCCGCCAATGTAGGGCACTATCACGCGCACGCGGCTCAACGGTATGCCGAACATGCGCGCGATCTCCTGGCGCAATGGAAAGGGAGTCTGGGTGCCGCTCCAGATGGTAATTTCATCGCCGCGAAAATCAGCTACAGAGACGTGGGATTCCAACGGATAATGCTGAGCGCTGGATAAAAAATAAGTTTCTTCGAGAACGTAATCGCTTTCCTTGAATGCCTTCTCGGTGTCTCCGCGCTCATAATGAAAGTGATAAAAAATGTTGCTCTGGTCGTGCCGGATTAAACTCGCGCCATATCCGTAATCGGGCTCTTTGCGCGCCGGATTTTCATCATGGATCAGCGCCGCTGTTTCCGATAAGGCCTCCTCGACGCTGTGTATCACCGGTAGCTCTTCGTACTCGACATCGATTTCACGCAATGCTTGCTCGGCGATTTTCTCGTCCGTGGCCGCCACCGCAGCGACGACATCGCCGACATAGCGCACTTTGTCCAGGGCAACCACCGGCTGGTCCTTGATGTAAGTCCCGTAATAGGGAGCGCCGATCTGCAAGTTGTCTCTGGTCAACGCTGCGAGAACACCCGGAATCGCTGCTGCCCTGCTTGCATCGATGCGCCGCAAACGGGCATGCGGAACCACGCTTCGCAAGACTTTGGCATGTGCCATGCCGGGAAGCCTGAAGTCGCTCACATAGACAGCTTTGCCGGTTACCTTCTCGGTTGCGTCGATACGGGGAATATTTTGTCCAACTGCAATTGCCAAATTAAATCCTTTTCTATTGGAGAATTCTGCTCCGAGTGCAGGGCGACCGGCCGGTCGCCCCTACGTTAAGGTGCTCGGTTAAAGTTCGCCGCTATTAAGCGGATTACGCTGCATCCACGCGTAGGGGCGGGTTTGAAACCCGCCCCTACAGCCACAGTTCATTGCCGCAACTGAAGAAAATTACTGAGCTGTTGCTAAACACCCGGAACAATCCCTTTTATCGTTTGGAGCGCTCCAATTCGCGGCCCACTTCGCGGACTAGCCGGTAATCTACGATATCTGCGACGACCACATCCTTCTTCACCCCGCCTTCTTTTTTGAACTGATCGAATTGCTCCTGAAGCAATTGGTCGCTGACCGTTCCGTCCTCCGTCAGCGTTTGAACGAGAGTTCCATAAACATCCTCAGCGGATTTCAAATCGAGACTAAACTTCGCGGCCATGAATTCACTGACGTCTTTCTTTTCCGTACGAACCGCTTTGAGAGCCCGCAAAAAACCGCGCAGAACCTTTTTTACCTGCTCCGTGTTCTTCTCCAATTTTTCCTTACCGGTAACAATGCCGTTCAAAGGATCGGAGATGACGTCGCCGGCAAACATCATTTCTTTGAACCCCTTTTGCTTCATCCGGACATTCCACGGCGCCGGCATCATGGAAGCTTGCACCGAGCCAGTTTCCATTGCCGCCATTCGGATCGAGGCTGCGCCGATTACGATGTAAGTGACGTCCTTATCCGCGTCCAGGCCCAAGGCCTTAATCGACGCCCTCGCCGCGTTCATGTTGGTGCCACCCAATGAACCTATGGCAACTTTTTTTCCTTTGAGGTCTTTGGCGGATTGGATCGACGGAGGAACCATCAGGTAATGCAGAACACTCTTGATGTCGTGAGATAGGATCTTGATGGGCAGTCCCTTCGCGCCTGCGCGGAAAGCTGTTCCCGCGCCGTACATATAATCGACTTCTTTGCTGCCGACGATGGCGCTCACCGCGAGGTCGCTGCGCAGGATGCGGAACTGAAGATCGACGCCCTCGCGGCGATAAAAGCCCCGCTCAATTCCGTAGATCAGCGGCGCGATTCCAATGCTTTCACTCTGATGCGTGATAAGCGCCTTCTCCATCCCCTGTGCTCGCAAATCGGAAGGAGAGTAAACGCTCGCGCACCAGGCAGCGAGCGCTAAACAAACCAGCAATTTCATCATACTAGACCCCGGGAAAAGGAACGATCCCTTTATATTTCTGCACGATGCTGTCGAAAAGTTCTCGCGCTGGTCTCGATACCTTGGGGAACTTGTCGCGCCAGGCATAGGGTCTCACTGCATAGTAGATCGCGCGAGTGTTCGTATGGTCGCGATTCGCTTTCTTTTCCGGCGGCATGCGCGGATCGAGAGGAGTGCTCCAGCAGTTGTCGACGATCTCGATATCGGTTTTCGGATCGACACGGGTCATCATGGCCCAGATTACTTCTTTGAGGTTTGTTGGATCGATATCTTCATCCACGACCACAATATATCTTCCGTTGCGCGCCGCCGCCGAACAAGCGAGCAATGCATGTGCTGCTTGCTTGGCGTGTCCCGCATAGCGTTGCCGGATCGCCACGCACCAAATGTAATTGGTGTGGGCGCAGACGCCGGTTACATCCTGAATGCCGGCGCTTTCGAGCTGGTCCCATGCGGTTCCGGCCCTGAGATTTAGATCCACTCTTACGGCGCCTGGCCACAGCGGCGCCTCGTCTTCAATGATTGGATTGTTGCGGTGATAGACGGCATTGACACGGATCACCGGCTGCGGCTCTCCAGTGCCGACCGTCCCGCCCGAGTAGTAACCGGTCCACTCGCCAAATGGCCCTTCATTTCGCGACTCCTCGCTCGGAGGAGGAATTTCTCCTTCGATGGCGATCTCCGCATGAGCCGGAATTGGTAATCCAGTGATTGGACCTTTGACAATGTCCAGCGGCCGGCCGCGGAGGCCGCCGACAAAATCCAGCTCAGATCTGCCCCAGGGAATTTTGGCGTTGGAAGCCATAAAGGTGAGCGGATCCTGACCAAAGGTTGCGGCTATGGGACAGCTTTTACCTTTTTCCCAATAGCGCGCGCAGATGATTCGCCCGTGCTGCCCTGGACTCATCCACAAGCCGAGGAGATTTTTCTCGTGGAGCTGCATGCGGTACGTTCCCATGTTGACGTAGCCGCTCTCCGGATCTTGATTGATGAGCACATCCCCGGTGCCAAGATATCGCCCGCCGTCCGAAGCGTGGCTTCTCAGCACGGGAAATTTATAAAGATCCACCTGACTACCGGTCATGGTGTTTTCCATCACCGGCGGCTTCGAGATCTCTCTCGGTGGAATCGGCTGCGCCGAGCGGACTTTACGCGACGCCAGACGGACAAGCTCGAGCTTGTTTTTTTCGTACGGAAGTCCGAATGCCAGCGCAACGCGCTTATAGGCAGCATAAGGAAGGCCAACGATACGAAATCCAGCCGGGTAATCTTTAATCTCGTCGAATAGCAGCATCGGCGGTTGGGGAATCAGCTCGGCAGTGGCTTCGATGAGTGTGCTGATTTCGAGGTCCCAATTGGCGCCTTTAATCTCTTTCCAATCGGTAATCTTCTTGGCCCCTTCGATGAATTGTCGCAGATCGTCAAAAACTTCGCCTTCCATGCATCCTCCTTAGTTGAGCGGATTTTCGGTTCTAAACCCTTTGGGAGATTTTTGCTTTTAACAAAAGCAGTGCTCGTAAATTATAAATCGGCTCCTTTGAAAGACGGCTAAACCGCTCTCGCTCAGTCAAAGCAAAGGCGCGTTAATTCCGTCATTCCAGCATGGAGAGCTGGAATCCAGGGTTGACATGGATGTCTCCGAAAGCATCCTCGCGAATCTGGATGCCGGCTATCCATGCCGGCATGACGAAGTCTCCATTTTCATCTTCTGTAGGCGAGCGCAGCGCGCATGAAACACTTCCCGGTTGTAGGAACGCAGGGTAGTGCTTTGCTGCGTCAGCTTGGTCACTTTTCTTTTTTGGCCTTCTGCGCTCCGAATCTTTCCAGCTCGTCGGCGAGGTACTTCTCTTTGAGAGGCAGAAATTTGCCTCCTCTCGGAACCTTGACGCCTTTGCGGCCGCTGTATTCGGCGTTCTTCCCATGATCGCCGGCTGTAGCGTTGTTGGCTTGAGTCACGGCTTCTTCCGACCACAGCCCTAACGAATAACCGTGCCAGGGCGGGCGAGGATCGAGTTTCGGGAGGCCGAGTTCCTCCCAAATAGTTCTGGCATGCTCCATGTACTCACGCGCCGGCAATGCCACTGGTGGAAATTCCGCCTTCAACGTCGCATCGATCAGTAACGTGGAATCGTTTACATCGTAACGCTCGCCGTCCGCCACATAGCGAATCGGATTCCACGGCAGCGGCCGATTGGGAACGATCCGCATATCGCGATGAGGCTGGCAGCGATTGGCAATCGCCCACAAGAGCGATTGCGGATCATGCGGATCGATATCCGGATCCACACAGGCGATAACTTTATGAATGATTCGCGACGGAAGAAGAGCCTCTAATGCGCGCCATACGTCTTCAGGCTTCTTCCTTTTCATCTGAATCACGGCAACTTGCCGATTCAGCAGATCTTCGTAGAGAGCCACCTTCAGCACAGGCACGCCGATCTCTTTGGTTAAATGCCTGAGAGCAAGCGTCTCATACGCCGACTGTTTAATTTTGCTCGACTCGCTGGGTGTGAGCTGGCTGATCATCGATACATAAACGGGATTTCTTTTGTGAGTGATGCAGGTGACTTCGAAAACTCCATTCAAATCTCCTGGATCGAGGTAACCGTGGGCTTCGCCGAAGGGTCCGTCCGGCTCGAGATAATCGGAAAGAATTTTTCCTTCGATGACAATGTCTGCGTGGGCCGGCACCTCGAGATCGACGGTCTTACATTTCACTACTTCGAGAGGCGAGCCGGCGAGGCCTCCGGCAAGAGCAATCTCGTCCACACCGAACGGCACCGGCTGCACCGCTGCATAGGTGATGCAGGGAGGACCTCCCAATACAACAGCGGCATCCAAGTGAATGCCTTTCTGATTACACTTTTCCCAATGGATGGCGCTGTGTTTCAAGCTGCCCCACATGATGCTGGTCTTGAGGGGCCCTTTAATCTGGCCGCGATAAACGCCCATGTTTCTTACGCCCGTTTCGGGATCTTTGGTGACCCAACAACCCGCAGTTAAATAAGGAGCATTGTCGAATCCCGGCGTGGAAATCGGGATCGGCAATTTGTAAAGGCCGCCGACGCGAAGCAGATCTTCGCCGGTATAAACCTGGTCTTGAACTTCCCCTTGCTCTACGAGAACCGGTTCGATTGGCTTTTCCAACGCCCGGGACCACACTTCTTCGACTTCGTCCTCCCGGCAGTTGAGACCCAGCGCATAGATTTTCTGTGATCCCGCCAGCCCGCCGACGAGAACAGGTATGTCGTATTTCTTGCCCTTGGCGTCGTGAATATTGTCGAAGTAAAACGCCCGCCGCTGTTCTTCTCCCAGACCCCGGAATTGCCAGCGCACCAACGGATGCATCTCGGTATCTTTATTGATAGGCCGCGTAACACGATATAAAAGGCCCGCGCGATCCAGAGCATCGATGTATTCTTGAAGATTCTTGTAGTACGGCATCAGTCAACCTTGATCTAGCAAAATATTTCGCTTGTTAAACGATGGCACCAGACCGGTTCTCTCTCTCCTGGCGGGAGAGAGTTAGAGTGAGGGGGAAAAATTAGGCACCCTCACCTTTATCCTCTCCCGTCGAGGGAGAGGATACCTCACGCATCACCTTTAGTGTTGATTGAACCAATAATCTGTTCCCGCGATCAATCATTTCATTGCGATTTTTTATAGTACCGGTCCATCGTACTTTTCACGCCGGCCTTGGCGCAGGCCTCTTCGAACATTTGCTTTACCTTGGGGTCTTCATCTTCGTACTCAATTTGATTTCCCCCAAGCTTCACGTCGATATCGGTCTTTCCTTTACCTTCACCCCACATCTCGTGGTACTTCTGGCTTCCCCAGCGCAACGCGAGATAGCGCGCCGGCTCGGCTCCGGCATTGAAGTGTTGATGAAACCAATTGGCAGGCGGCACCACGAGGCTTCCCGGTTTCCAATCATAACGTTGAATGGGCTGGCCCGGGGGCCACAGCAGAGAATAACCCTGGCCGCTCAAGATGATGACGTGAGCGCCCGGGCCATGAAAGTGGGCCTTTTTGTATGCGCCCACACCGAACTGCGAAACATGGCCACACAAAGTATTTTCTGACAATTCGAAGCGGACCTGCGAAGCACCGCCGCCTCTTTCCTTCCATTCGAGAAGCTGAAGGTTTCTGACGTCGGAAACAAAATTAGTTTGCCAGGTTCTTCCTGAATACCAGGTGCCTGGTTTGCTGAAGTAGTCATCCTCGGAATTGAAGCGATCTTTAAAAACGTAATCGCAGTTGAATATGAAATCGAGGCTATGGATGAGGTTGACCATGCAGGGCGCACTGGTGACGGCAATATAACGCGCCGGCTCATTCCCTGAACCGTTGAAATGCTGGTAGCAGGAATTTAACGGTGGGGAGAACAGCGATCCCTCCTGCCATTCGAAAGTGCGCTTCGGGCCGCCCGGATTCCAGATGGTCGTGGCCCCCTTGCCGCTGATGATGTACACCAGCTCTTCGAAGAAATGCTTTTGCGGTTTTAGACTTTTGCCCGCAGGGATTTCACAGATGTACGCATCGTTAGTTTCACCGGTGCCATCCAGGCAGATCCGCGCTCCCAATCCGCCTTTGCTTTCCCAGGGAGCGAGCTCGACTTTCTGGATATCCTCGATGAAAAATCCGCCGATGAGAGGAATACCTTCGCTTTTAACCCATCTCTGGTAGGAGCTGCCTTCTTCCGCTATCGGCGTGGTAGAAATTTTCGGTTGTTCCATATCAATTTCTTTGCCTCCTATACAGATTGTCGATGAAGCCGCTTTCGTCGAGCTCTTTGATGAATCGCGCATCGACGAATTCCTCAGGCTTGGCCGTTCGTGCTTTCGGCGTTCTTTCCGACAGCATCTCCAGCACCGTCTTGATCGCCGGCATCGAGGGATATTGCTTGCGCGGAAGGATGTTGTCGGCGATGGAGACGTCATAGCTCTTCTCCAGCAGATATCGCTCGTTGCGCCGCAAATATTTTCCTAAAATCTTAATACCTGTCTCCCGGTCGGTTTTTAGCCGGTGCACGGCTTCAATGTGGGATTTAATATATTTCCTGACGGTTTCTTGATTTTCTCTGATAAACCGCCGGGTCGTGGCCAGCGAATTATAAGGGAACGGCAAATCTCCGACATCCGTCAGCAGATTGAATCCTTCCTTCTCCGCTACAATGCTCGTCGGAGGACTCAGCAAGGTTGATTGTATCCGTCCCGTTTGCAGAGCGATGAGGCGGTCCGGTGTACCGCCTACCACAATGATGGACACGTCCTTATCGGCATCGAGTCCCAACTTTCGCAAAGCAAACCGGCTTGCGCTAATGGATGATCCACTGAGACTGGAGACCCCAAGGATTCCGCCTTTAAGTTGTTCCGCCGTTTTGATCTTGGGTTGGGTTGCCAGGACATAGTCAGTGATGACCTGCCCCGAAGCGATCATCACGCCGTCCGAACCGCTTAGATTGCTCGCGATAACGCTCGCGCCTCCCATCACGCCGATGCCCACCTCGCCTGAAATCAATGCCATCACCGCGACGTTTCCCGTCGCACGAATGAGTTGGACGTCGAGGCCGTTCCTACTGTAGATTCCCGTCTCTTTGGCCATCCAGGCTGAAAGTTGGCCCGGCGTGTCCGCCGAATAGGACACTGTCAGTTTAGTGCCCTGACCCAAAACGTCCCGGGCGCAGATAAATGAAAAAAGAGCTGCTGCTAAGATAGCTGATCGAATGCCTAACACTCTGAGCTCCTTTCGGCAGGTCTGTGAAAAGCAGTTTCCATCACCGATGGTCGTCCTTCCTCTTTTTTTGAAGCTCTTCTGCAAGAAAGTTTTTTTTCATCTCTACAAAGCTGGTACCCTGCGGAACCTTAATGCCTTTCGAGGCGCTGAACTGCGCATTCAATTCAAAACGACCGGCCGTCGCGTTGTCTGCCTGGAGCGAGGCTTCTTCTGACCAATGACCCAATGAGTAGCCGTTCCACGGCGGCCGCGGCGACAATTTTGGGAGATCCAGTTCTTCCCAAATCTGCTTCGCCTTTTCCATGAATTCCCGCTTTGGCAGCGCGACAGGTGGAAGATCGGCCTTGGACGTCGCATCGATCAGAAGAGCCGAGTCTCCAACATCATATCGCTTGCCGTCGGCGACATACCGGATCGGATTCCACGGCATCGGTCGGTTGGGAATAATTTTTACGTCTCTGTGGGGTTGCGATCTGTTGGCGATGGCCCAATTCACCGAAAGCAAATCATAAGGATCGATATCGGGATCGACGCAGATGACGATTTTTTGTAAGCCCCGCGATTGCAACAGCGCTTCCATCGCCCGCCAGCGATTCTGAGCGGTGGTTTTTTCCATTTGAATTACGATCAACTGGCGATTCAACAGATCTTCACAGAGCGCGACGCGGAGAACAGGCAAGCCGAGATCCTGCTTTAGCTGTCTGAGGCCAGAAGCTTCGTAAGCGGATTGCTTCACCTTGCTCGACTCGCTTGGGGTTACCTGGCTGATCATGGATACAAAGATCGCATCGGGCTTTTGCGTAATGGCCGTCACTTCAAACACGCCGGTCAAGTCGCCGGGATCCATATAACCGTGGGATTCTCCGAATGGCCCGTCCGGCTCTAAATAGTCCGACGGAATGCGTCCTTCGATAACAACGTCGGCATAAGCCGGGACCTCAAGGTCCACCGTTTCGCATTTCACCAGCTCGATGGGGCTTTTTGCCAAACCTCCGGCGATAGCTAGCTCGTCTACGCCGTAAGGCACTGTCTGAACTCCGGCGTAGGCGATACAGGGCGGCCCGCCGATGACAACTGCGGCTTCCAGCGGGATTCCGCGTTTATTGCACTTCTCCCAATGGGTGGCGCCGTTGTTGAGGCTTCCCCATGAGCAACCCGTTTTTAAGGCGCCTTTGATTTGCCCGCGATAAACTCCCATGTTTCTGATTCCGGTTTCGGGATCTTTGGTGATCCAACAACCAGCCGTCAAATAAGGACCGTTGTCGAATCCCGGAGTCGATATCGGAATCGGAAGCCGGATGAGGCCGCCGGAGGCCGCCAAATCCTTTCCGGTACGAACAATTCTTGCGGGACCATTTTTTATTAGAACAGGGTCGATGGGATGTTCGAGAGCGTGCGCCCACACATCATTAACTTCATTTTCCTTGCACATGAGGCCAAGGCCGTAAATTCGCTGCGACCCTGCTAGACCGCCGATCAGCACCGGCATGTCGTATTTTCTATTTTGCGAATCGTAAATATTTTCAAAATAAAAAGCCTTGCGTTGATCTTCGCTGAGACCTCTGAACTGCCACCGTACGAGAGGATGCATCTCGGTGTCTTTGTTAATCGGTCGCTTGACCCTGATCAGCAGATCTTCGCGCTCAAGCGCCCGTACGTATTCTGCAAGGTCTTTGTAATAAATCATGGGTTTTCTCTATTTGTCGCTATCGAAACAATCCTTGCTGCTCGAGCTCCTTTAAGAGACTGTTGTCCACGAAGTCTGCGGGTTTTGCATTCGCAGCCTCCTTACCCATCGAGGCGAGAATTTCTTCCAGCCCCTCCGCTTTAACGTAGGGTATTTTTTCGAGATGTCTTGAGCCATATATCCGATATAATTCCTGCACAATTTCCGGATCTTCGACTCTGGCGTTTCTGGCTAGAATTTTCATGGCTGCGTCTTTATCGCTTCTGGCTTGTTGAATGCCTTCACAATAAGCGCGCAACATCTTGAGCGCGACGTCCCGGTGGCTCTTGATGAACGAGCGGGTCGTGCTTAAAGGAGAATTCACAAAAACAATTCCGAGATCGGAGACATCGATCAATTCTTTGAGGCCGATTTTCAATCCCTGCAGATTGCTCGGCGGCGAAATAATCCCGGCGTCGACTACACCGGTTTGCACCGCCGTAAGAAGCTGCGGCATGCCTCCCGTCTGAAATACGCTGTAATCCTTGCCGCGTTGAAACTTCCACTTCTTGGTTAACAGCCCCACCACGAAATCGGTGCTCCCGCCGAGACGAGTGACGCCGAGTTTTTTGCCGCGGAGGTCTTCCGGGCCTCTGACCTCCGGCCGGGTCATTACCGAATAGACCAGCGTATTGACAGTATTGGCGATCATCACAAGATCCGCGCCACGAAGCGAAGCTTGCACGATGCCGGGAGCGGAGGCGCGAGTGAATTGAACTTCACCTCCGAGCATGGCTTGCACCACCACAGAACCGCCGCCGATGTACAAAAGATCGGTATCGAGACCCTGGCGTTTGAACAAGCCTTTATCTTGCGCCACCCATAACGGGAGCTGTACTCCGCTAATGGCGCTGTATGCGATTCTGATTCTTTCCGCTTGCGCAACGCCCGCGGTTAGCAGAAACAAAAAAAGTGTAAACAGAACCAGTAAACTGTATCTCGTGTGTTGGTCCCGACGTCCGCTAAATAACTCCTCCGTCCATCTGCAAAAAATCTCCCCTTCCCCTCTTTTCAAAAGAGGGGTTTGATGCCGCGGGAGAAAATTCCCCCTTTGAAAAAGAGCCTGCCCCGGACCTGATCCGGGGGGGACGAAGGGGGATTTAAGTTGGATTCCAGAGGCTGACATCGTTCAAACTATTTGCAGTATTTATCGGCTTAACGCGGCGGAAAGGGCAGAACGTTGCTGTATTCTTTAACGACTCTGTCGAACAGCTCGCGGCTTGCTCTTGAAACTTTCGGATACTTGTCCTTCCAGTTAAACGGCCGCACGGCGTAGAAAATCGCCCGGCTGTTGCTGTGATCCCGCGCGGCTCTTTTTTCCGGCGGCATGCGTGGATCGAGCGGAGTGCTCCAACAACCATCGATCGTTTCGATATCAGTACTGGGATCGACGCGGGTCATCATCGCCCAGAGAACTTCTTTGAGGTTCGTTGGGTCGATATCTTCATCGACAACGACAATGTACCGGCCGTGGCGCGCGGCCGCGGAACAGGCAAGCGCAGCATGGGCGGCTTGCCGGGCATGACCGGCGTAGCGTTGGCGGATGGCAACCGCATACAAATAATTCGACAAGCCGTAAACGCCGACCACGTCTTGAATTCCGGCGCTTTCCATCTGGTCCCAGAGAAGACCGGCGCGCAAATTGAGATCGAAGTGAACGGCTCCAGGCCAAAGAGGCGCCTCATTGTCCAAAATCGGATTGTCGCGGTGATAGATCGCTTTGACCTTGACGACGGGCTGCGGCTCGCCGGTTCCAATGGTTCCTCCCGAATAGTAGCCGGTCCATTCACCGAACGGCCCTTCATCGTGCGCCTCTTCATTCGGAGGCGGAATGTAACCTTCGATCGCTATTTCAGCATGCGCCGGAATCGGCAGTCCCGTGATTGGACCTTTGAAGATTTCGAGTGGCTTTCCTCGCAGTCCTCCGACCACCTCCAGCTCAGATAATTGCCAGGGGAATTTCGTCATCGAGGCGAGAAAAGTCAGCGGGTCCTGGCCGAAGGCCGCGACGACTGGACAGCTCTGGCCCTTTTCCCAATACTTCATGCAGATCTGCCGTCCCTGCTGGCCGGGGCTGATCCAGACGCCAAGCAAATCTGGCTTGTGCACCTGCATCCGGTAGGTTCCCATGTTGACAAAACCGCTGTCCGGATCGGCATTGATAATCACATCGCCGGTGCCTATGTAACGTCCGCCGTCGGCTTCGTGGCTGCGCAGCACCGGGAACTTCAGCAGATTTACGTCAGAACCGGTCATCACATTCTCTTGAATGGGTGCTCGGGTAACTTCCTTAGGTGGAATCGGTTTGGCCGAGCGGATTTTTCGCGACGCGAGCCGCACCAGTTCGAGCTTGCTCTTATCGTGCGGCAATCCCAACGCCAGCGCGACTCGTTTATAGTTGGCGTACGGCAGACCGAGAATGCGATATCCGGACGGATATCCTTTGATGTCATCAAAAATCAGCATGGGCGGCTGCGGAATTAGTTCCGCCGCCGCTTCGACCAAGGTTCCGATGTCGAGATCCCAATTGGTGCCCTTGATCTCTTTCCAGTCGCTTATCTGCTTTGCGGCCTCAATGAACTGTCGGAGATCGTCAAATACTTCTGTTTCCATTTGAATCCTCGAAAAAAATTCTCGTTCAAGCTGTTCAACCAGTTCAAATCGTTCAAACCCCCTCCTTAGTCCTCCCCCGCGACGCGGGGGAGGAAACAGGTGGGGGCTTGAACTGAGCCCTTCGACAAAGCCTCAGGACAGACTCCGCGGTTGAACGGCTTGAACGGTTTGAACCAAAATCATCAAGTTGTCTCTCATTTATAGTATTTATTCATTTGGCTCTGAACCCCGGCCTTTTCACAAGCTTCCGTAAACATCTGCCGTACAATCGGGGCCTCATCCTCGTATTCGATCTGATGCCCGCCAAGCTTTACATCTACGTCGGAGAGTCCCATTCCTTCGCCCATCATGCCGTAATATTTTTTGCTGCCCCAGCGTAGGGCAAGATAGCGCGCTGGCTCGGCGCCGGCGTTGAAATGTTGATGAAACCAATTCGCCGGCGGCACGATCATGCTTCCGGGTCCCCAGTCGTATCTCTTTATCTCGCCGCCTTGCGGCCACATCAGCGAATATCCCTTGCCGCTCAGGACGATCACATGCGCTCCCGGACCATGATAGTGGGCTTTCTTGTATGTGCCCACCGGAAACTGGGAAACGTGGCCGCAGAGCGTATTCTCGGCAATCTGAAATCGAACCTGCGATCCGCCGGCGCCTCGTTCTTTCCATTCTATAAGATTTAGATTTTTCACATCCGGGACGAAGTTGGTTTCCCACACGCGACCCGCGTACCACGTTCCTTCGCTGTTGAAATAATCGTCCTGCGAATTGTAGCGATCGCTGAAAACGTAATCGCAGTTAAAAATGAAATCCAAGTTATGCAGCAAATTGATCATGATCGGCGCGCTGGTCACGGCAATATAGCGCACCGGCTGAGTGCCGCTGCCATTAAAATGCTGCTGCCAAGTGTTTAGGGGAGGGGAAAAAAGTGAACCTTCCTGCCATTCGAACGTGCGCTTAGGGCCGTTTCCATTCCAGATCGTTGTCGCCCCTCGACCGCTGACAATATAGATCAGCTCCTCAAAAAGATGCTTCTCAGGCTTGAGGCCTCCGCCGGGAGGAATCTCGCAAATATAGGCGTCGTCGGTTTCACCCGTCCCTTCGAGACAGATCCGTACAGCCAATCCGCCCTTTCTCTTCCAAGGCTGGAGCGGAACGGTTTTGATATCTTCGATGAAAAACCCTTCGACGAGCGCCATTTCTTCCGATTCGATCCACTTTTTGTACGAGCTCTTTTTCTCAGCGATGACCTGGGTTGAAATTTTCGGTTCAGGCATACAGATTATTTTCCTCCGCCGAATTGATTGGGTTCTCTAACAGAACTCATTTCCTAGTGTAGGGGTAGCCCCCGTGCCTACCCCACCGGGTGACCACAGGGGGATCGCCCCTACAAAATACCGCCGTTCACGAGCGAACATCTATGCTTATCACGAACGATACGCTTCGATAAAAGCGTGAATACAAGGTCCAATCCTGTAGGGCGACCGGCCGGTCGCCCTATGCCAGAATTCGTTGCGGCAAACTGCCACCCATAAACGTAAGCGCATTGTTACCGATAATCTTGTCCTTGACTTGGTCCGAAAGTCCTTTCATTTGCTTTATTTTCGTCACCGTATCCAAATGGCCATCATCATGAGGATAATCCGATCCGTAGAAAAGCCGGTCGGCACCGAGCTCATCGATCACACCGCTCAGTCTCTTCCCATTGTCTTCCAACAGCAAGTCATCGACGACGAAGTAAAACCGGTCGAAATACTTATCGATGGGTCCCGTCAGCATATCCTGCAGATAACCGATCTGCTCGATGTTTTCCTCTACCCGATGCTTGAAATTGACAGCGAACTCAGCGCCCGCCTCGAGAAAAGAAAAATTAAATTCTGGAAATGAGTCCATGAGCCCACCGAACATGAGATTGATCATATTGGTGCAGTACTCGAAAGGCTGGGAAACGATCCGTCTACCGGCGGTTCCGTCTGGTCCGAGAATCGCGAGCCGTTCCTGACCCACCCATGGTCCCATGAAGCTGCCGATGTGAACGATGATGCCTCTGATTCCGAGCTCCCTAACTTTATCGTAGAAGTTCCACCAGTGAGGATCGGCGATGTCGATACCATTCCAATTAGTAGGCATGAGAAAAGTGAGCATACCGAGATCCTTCACACAGCGCTCCAGTTCCTTCATCGCTTCCGGAATGTCTTGCAGCGGCAGTTGAGGGGCGCCCGTAAAAGTCTTGGGATAGGGCTTCATAAAAGTCTTGTAAATAAAATTGTTGGATGCCCGAATGAACTCGGCGCCGGCTTTCGGTTCGATATAGCTGAACATGCCGACCGTGCCGGCCGAGACGAACTGTAAATCGATGCCCACCTCCTTCACTTGCTCGTATCGAACCGCGCCGTCATATTCGGCTGCGCGCCATTTTGACTTTCCTTCTTTGTCCGCGACCTTCTGTTCTCCCGCCGTCAACACGCTGATAATTTTGTTGTCGAAAACTCTGCGTATATTTCCTTTGGAGTCTGTATAAGACCGCGGCCTCATATGCTCATATGCAGGATCGATAACATAGTCTTCACGCCTTGGCCGAGAGTGCGAATCTAAATCGATAATCATTCTATATTACCTCCGTATATCACTTCGTTGTGTCTGCCCCTCTCTTTCTCTTCCCCGCGGCGGGGGAGATGTAAGAGGGGAGCCTAGAGGTTCTACGGTTTACTGGTATGCAAGCGTGTTGTCCAATACAGTTTCTTTATCTACTTATTAAAAGCATTAATGGACGCCGTCACGATTTGAACTTTTCGAGAAAACCGCTCCTTTTAATCTCCTCCAATACGCTTGGCTCCATTAATTTCAGGCTTTCCGGGGTCTGATCCTTGGCCTTGGGATTTTCCTTGGCCACTTGTTCAATGACCAGCTCCAGCCCGCGGCGCTCCGGAAGATTCAAAATGCCGTCGCCATGCTTGGCCACATAATAGTCGTAGCCAATGCCGGCCATTTCGTCGTCTACCCGGAGATATCTTTTGATGAGGGCCAGACCCAAGGTCCGGTCCTTTTTAAGGGTATACAGTCCCTCAATGGTGGCCTTCATAAAATTGACAACCTTGGCGCGGTTCGCTCCCAGATAGCTGCGCTTGACCGTGAAGAAATTCGTCGGAAAAGTGAGCCCGCTTTCGGCCATATCAATGAGCGAATTCATCCCGAGATTTCTCACTGCCATGGTCGCCAACGGTTCGAACATCACTGTGCCTTGAATCGAACCCCCCTGCAGCGCCGCGTACCGATTCAAACTTCCGCCCACCTGAACGATCGTGACTTGCTTCGGATTGACTCCGAGTTTCTCCAGCGCCATGCGCGTCGCCAACTCGGTGACCGAGCCGAAGCTCGTGATTCCGAAAGTTTTGCCGTTGAGTTGACCGGCGCTCTTAAACTCGGGCCGGACAATCAATTTGTAGGGGAAAAAATCGAGTCCGCCGGCGATGATCGCCACGTCGGCTCCCTGCAGGTTAGCGTTGATGGGCTGCGGTCCGCCGGAAAATAACGATTGCACTTCGCCGGCGATCAGCATCTGCATGCCCGTGGTCCCGCTTTGAAGCGCAATATATTCGGCGTCAAGGCCGTACTTTTGAAAGATATGCTGATGATACGCAGCCCACAGCACCGCATGAATCGCCGTGCCGAACCCGCCGCTGGCGACACGGAACTTCTCCGCGGAAGTAGCCGTACCGATTTGAAAAAAGAGGAAAGCGAACAGGGCGACACAAAACCTGGGCTTGGCCCTACAGCAAGAAATCTCCCCTTCCCCTCTTTTCCAAAGAGGGGTTCGACTCCTACGCAGAAAAGTCCCCCTTTGAAAAAGGGGGATAGAGGGGGATTTGAGGGCGACTTCGAGCGGCACCATCGTTTAACGTCTTAAATGGAATTCTGGGACACCACACTACCTATGGAACAAATCCCGACTTAACCAGTTTTTCGACGAAGGAATTATCGATGAAATCTTTCGGATTCGCGTTTTTCACGTTAGGAAATTCCTTCTCTTCCAGCGAATCCAGATGGGCTTGGATCGCCTCCTCTCGAACGGCGAGGCTCGTCATCCAATAGGGTGAAAACACTTCGTAAGTATCGTCAACCATTTTGGGATCATCGATTTTTAGATAAGTGCTAATCACGCGCTTAGTCGTGTTCGGATCCTTTCTTGCCAGCGCAGCTGCGGAGGCCACAGCCTTCAAGAAGGCAATGGCGGTGTTCGGATTGTTTTTAAGGAAATTTTCGCTCGTCCCAAAACCGACTTGAAGACCGGCTATATTTAGCTTTCCGATGTCGGAGATCAGATTGAGTCCCGCTTCGCGCGCTTTCAGCGTAGTTGGAGGCGACAGAGCGCCCGCGGAAGCTTTGCCGGAGACGATGGCTGTTAACATCGCGGGGACAGTCTGGAGATAGAGAATTTTTACATCGATGTTAGGGGCAAGACCCGCTCGCTTTAGAACCTCCCGTGTCACGGTTTCGATTGCCGCCCTTGGGGTCGTCGCGCCGACTGTTTTTCCCTTGAGCTGCTGCACGTTGGTGATGTCTTTGGCACCATACATTTGAAAAACATACTGTTGAGTCGTAGCGCCGAAAAACTTGACCGGAGCACCGCCGAGACGAGCGTTGGCAAGTGTTGCTCCGCCGGCAAAGATATCAGCATCACCCGAAACGACCGCCTGCACGGATACTGCTGAATTTAGGACCTGAATTTTTGCGTTTATGCCATGTTTTTTAAACAGGCCCACGTCATGAGCAAGAAATACCGGGATTGGGGCACCGCTCAGTTGAGGAAGCGCGATGACAATCTCTGATTTTTCAGGCTTACCGTCTGTCTCTGCCGCGGCCAGGCTCACGGAGGGAATAAGAAGAAATACCAATCCACCACCCAACCATCGTCTCCAACGCGCCGCTCGACATATCAGGCTCATAAAAATTTTCTCCGTTACGGTTTTACGGAAGCGTAGCGAATGCTTTGAGCGTCTACTTTTGCTCCGCCATTCAGCGGATTCTTTGTATCGATACTACTCGACCGGCCAGGTAGGATTTCCATGATGTAGGACGCCCGCGCGGTCCGCGACACGTCGCGCCGCAGGCGTTGCTTCCCGCAGGAGAGCTTTCTCATCCAATGTTTTGATCACGCCGCCTTCGACTAGAATGTTCCCGCCGACGATAACCGTATCGACGCTGCTGCCGTCGGCTGAGTAAACGAGATTACTCACCGGACTGACAACCGGGCGCCATTCGGGGCGATTGAGATCCCACATGCAAAGGTCGGCTTTTTTTCCGACTTCGATGGATCCGATTTCATCGTCCCACCGTGCAGCTTTAGCGCCATTGACAGTCGCCATTTCGAGCGCGTCTTCTGCGGTCACCGCCGCTGCCTGCATGCGCGAATCCTTAAAACCGCACGCGGCTAAATACATCGCGCGGGTCAGATCCATGAAATTTCCCGATGGGCCGCTGTCGGTGCCGAGACAGACACAAATTCCGCGCTCGCGCATTTCGGGAAAACGACCGTGAGAAAATGTTCCCCAGCCGCCTTTCACACCGGCGCCGGGACAGTGCGCAACTTTTGCTCCGCTCGAAGCTAAAAGATCAAGCTCTTTCGGTGAAACCCAGTTCATGTGAATCAGCAGCCAGCGATCGTTGAGAACACCCAGACGGTTTAGACGTTCAACGTCGCGGCAGCCGTGGCGCGCCAGGCTCGCCGCCGGCCCGCTGTGATTGCCTGCGGCATGCGCTTGGATAGCAAGATCGTGTCGCTCGGCGAGCTTGCTGACGTCTGCAATTAAGCGATCCGATGCCGTATACAGGTTGCGCAAGCTCGCCGACACGTGAATCCGGCCATCGGCGCCGTTTTGCCATCGTGTAATCACGTCGCCGAGGCGCGCCGCAGCTTCATCGGTGCTCTCTCGAAAGCGCTGGCTGGGAAGATCGCCCCTGGGATTGCTGTGTATGTCCATGGTGGAGCGCGTAATAACGCCCCGCATGCCGCTTTGCGTAACGGCCCGGACAACTTCATCGGGGAAGTGATTGCCGGGATCGACAAAGCAGGTGGTGCCGCTTTTGATCATTTCTAATTGGCACAATAGCGAGCTTAAGAGAGCTTCTTCGGAACTCAGGTTATCCTCGAAAGGATAAACCCGGCCATAGAGCCATTCCTGGATGTAGCAGTCATTGGCGAGACCCCGCGCGAGCTGCTGCGTGTTATGCGCGTGCGCATTAATAAGCCCGGGAAGAACCAGCTTACCCGCTGCATCGATCACCCTATCCGCGCGGTGAGAGGCGAGAATATCTGCACTTTTACCGACGCCAACAATCTTATCGGCCTCAATCGCAACTGCGCCGTCGCGAAAAATCCGCCGGTTTCCATCGACCGTTACAAGCCACTCGGCATGAGCAATGATGAGAGTTGCCATAACTTTTCAAAAAACCGGCCAGCGAGGCGCCGATAGACGCTCGAGTCCGGCGCGGACCGCTAAGCTTTCCGTCACCGCTTGGCTTTCCTTCAACACCGTCTCCTCATCGATGGTAAGTACCTTCCGTGCTTCCATAAGTATCCGTCCGTCTACGATCAGCGTGTCCGCACTCGCGCCCGTCGCGCTATAAACCAGCGTCGAAACCGGATCGTGCAGCGGCTGCCATTCCGGCCTCAGCGTATCGAACAAAACCACATCGGCTTTCTTGCCCTCTTCAAGGGAACCGATCTCGTCTTCCCATAGAGCCGCCCTTGCGCCATTCCTGAGGGCCATGTCCAATACCGCCGAAGCCGGCACGAGTTGCGGATCGAGCTGCTGATCCTTCGCCGTACAAGAGGCCAGATACATGTTGCGCACGATGTCGTTGAAGTTCCCCTCGGGACCCGAGTCGCTGCCGATCGAAACGCATACGCCTAGTTGATGCATCTCCGTAAACGAACCGTGATAGCTTCGCCCTGACGAGCCGTGCATGCTCGCCGCCGGGCATTGCGAGATTTTGATGTCGTACTTTTTCAGCAGATGAACTTCATGCGGCGACACCCAGCCCATGTGCACCATTAACCAGTTTGGCCCTAGAACTCCCAGACGCTCCAAACGCTCCACGTCCGTTATTCCAAAGCGGGATATACTCGCCCAAATATTGGGATGACTCCCGAGCACGTGGGCTTCAACACCGACGCCGTATTGGTCCGCCAGCTCCTTAACGCCGCGGCATAGATTATCCGAGCAGTTGCGCATGCTCCGGAGGCCGAACCAGGCGCGCAACCGCCCCTCATAAGCGTTGTGCCATCGCTTTACAATCTCCTCGCCTTCTTTGAGCGCTTGCTGCGTGTCGTCGCTGGTCAGATTTTTCGGTATGGCGCCGTAGGTCGAACTGTGAATGTCCAGCGTTGACCGGGTAATGATCCCCCGTAATCCGGTCTCGCCCGTGACGATTGCAGTTTCGTCGGGATAATAACCGCCTGGATCGATATAAGTGGCGGTGCCGTTTTTAATCATGTCCAGATGACCGGCCAAGGCGCTTATTCTCGCCTCCTCTTTGGTCATCGCTGCTTCGTAAGGATAAATTCGCTCAACCAGCCAACGCTCGATCTCGCATTCATCCGCAAGTCCCCGGGCCAGCTGCTGGGTGTGATGCAAATGGGTGTTGATGAGAGCAGGTAAAACGATCTTGTCCTTGGCTTCCACGGTTCGGGCCGAACTATAGCGAGCCTTTAGATCCGCGGTTTTTCCCACCGCCAGAATGCGGTCTTTTCCGATTGCCACGGCGCCATCGCGAATGAGTCTGCGATTGGGATCCATGGTTATGACCCATTCAGCGCCGGTGATCAGAAGGTCCGCTGTTTTAGCCGGTTCGCGATTTTTCGGATCTGATGCCATGGCTCTACCGTTGCGCTTCCTTTTGATACCGATAATCGATCACGTCCGCCAGCGACAATTTTCTTTTTAGTGTGCCGGACTCGAGCATCTGTTCGAACATTAACTCCATGCCCTTTTCGGCGACGTGACCGTCCTCGGGAAAGGATTTGGCATAGGCATCGTAGGCTTCGTTGGCGGTCTTCTCATCGTACCGAAGACCTCGGCGCAAAGCTTGGATCGCCGCCGCACGATTAGTCTTCAGCCGCGCCGTTGCCTGGCGGTAAGCCTTGAGAAAACTGCGAAACTCCACTTCTCTTTGGCTAACCATTTCCTCTCGCACACAAATAACCGACAAAGGCCATTCGGGAATGACGTCGGATAGCATTAAAACGAGATTGAGCTTGGCCTCTTTGGCGCGCGAAAAAAACGCCGCGCTGATGAGGCTCGCATCCACTCCACCTGACAACAGCGCGGCGAATCGAGTGGACACTCCCCCGATCGAAAGCAAACTCACCTGTGAGGGCTCGAGCCCTCTATTCTTGAGAACATAGCGCGTGAGGAAATCGGTTAACGAGCCGGGGCTGCTGATAGCGATCTTTTTTCCTTTGAGTTCTTGAACCGAGCGAATCTCCGGCCTCGAGACGACGGCAAACGGCATCAAATTGGAATTGCCCCAGGGCACCTTTATCCTGGCACCCGCCCCCACGGCTTGAATCGGTTCCGGCGCCGAACAAACGCCGATTTGCGCATCCCCGCCAATTACCGACTGCAGTAGCTGTACCCCGCTCCGAAAGACCACCGGCCTTGTCTCCAAACCTTCCTGCGAAAAAAAACCTGAATGATGCGCTACCAGCACGGGCATCATGTCGGGGGAGTCTTGCAGGGCGAGAGTTAAAGGCGTTTTTTGCGCATTCAATGGCGTACACACGCCGAACAAGAAAAGTACAATAAGAAACGCCCGTGATCTTTTCATTCGGATACTCATCGCGCGTTTTTGTTAGTAACTCAACAGATGATTCAATAGAGATTCTTGATTTGCTAATTAGGATTTATAATAGTTGCGACCAACTTCCCAATAACAATAGAATAGCAATTGTCACCGTGCCGGGGCGATCGGCTCGTCGCGCACCTCATATATTTGCTAATTGGTACGGTTCGATCAGCTGAATGGATACCGACCGTTTTAAAATCTTTCTCGAATGCGCGCGGCTCAAGAATTTCTCGCGCGCCGCTGAAGTTCTGCACTTGAGCCAACCTTCTGTTTCTCTTCACATCCGCCAGCTCGAGGACTGGTGCGGGACCAATCTTTTTCAACGGCGAGGACGGCGCGTGGAATTGACCGACGCCGGTCAGATTCTCAAACAGCACGCTCAACGAGTGCTAACGGATTTAGACGCCGCCCGGCAAGACGTCCAGGAGCTTTTGGGTCTCGGCCGGGGACGTTTGGCCGTGGCGGGTGGCGGACTGCCTGGAACTTACATGCTGCCAAAGGCGCTCAGCATGTTTAAAGCGCTGTACCCGAAATTAGAGATTTATATGAAATTCGGCGTGTCGTCCGAAATTGAGCAGTTGCTGCAGGACGACAGTGTCGAACTCGCGATGTTCAGCAGAAAACCCAAAATTGCGGGGCTAAAATACGAGTCTTTTGCCAGTTCCGCGATGGTAACTGCAGCTCCTGCCAGGCATCACCTTACAAGTAAAGCCCGGGTGACACTTAAAGAATTGGTGCGAGAACCTCTCATACTGCGTGAAGTCGAATCGGCGGGTGGAGAACTCGTGCGTTCCTACTTCGCCCGCAAGCGCTTGCCTATAAATATTGCCATGGAACTTTCCAGCCATGAAGCCATCCGAGTCTCGGTTGCAGAAGGATTTGGAGTAACAATCATCGCTCGCCGCTGGCTCGAAAACGAACTCGCTTTAAAGAGGATTTCAATTGTCAACGTGCCTGCTCTCAAACTATCGATCCACCACGGGATCGTTTATCGCGAAGGAAGGGTGTTATCGCAGGCGGCGAAAAGTTTTTTGCAGTTTTTACGCGATAAGAGACCCGAGCTGATGAAGCTTTTAGATTAGCGTGGTATCCGCGCTAAGCGAATCGAGAGTTCGGTGCCTCGGTAGAGGCGGGTTTGAAACCCGCCCCTACAATACCTACAGCGGCAAAGCCACCGCCAAAAATGAAGCCCCGGCAAACAAGTAGTCACCCGTTCTTACGCTCGTTGTCCGCCATACCGGCTGCCTGTCCCGGACTCTGATCCGGGACCGGTATCCATCTGCGCCTTTGTCACACCATCAAGTCTTACCACAAACCGTGTCCGACCCCTCGCCTCGAGCTAGATTCCGGCGTTCGCCGCAATGACAATTTACGCAGCTCCGTAACTTTAGACGTAATCGTGTAAACGGCTCTTCACTGTAGTGCAGCATCCAGAATCGACCCGTCGATCATCGACTCAGCTTTTAGATTTTTCACCGCCGGCACGGTTGGTACCAACGACTCGATGGCATAGCGCATTCCTTCCAGCGGCATTCTCGGAACGCTTTCTAAATACTGTCCTGAATTAAACCGGTAGTTCTCCTCGATGACCGCCTTGTCCTGCAATCTGAGATATTTGGCCAACACTCGCTTGCTCAGATCCGGATCGGCTTGAATCTTTTTCATCGCCCCGACAAAAGCACGCATGAACCTAACCAGGACCTGTCGCCGCTCCTTTATTGAGCTTCGTCTCACCGCCTGCGCATTACCAACCACCGGAAAGCTGAGCGACTCTAAATCAATGACCGTTTTAAATCCGGATTTTTCCAAAATTAAAGCATTGGCCGGATTTACAATCGTTGCCGCCACCCGCCCGCTCTTGAGCGCCAGCACGCGGTCATTCTGTCCGCCGACCGCGATCACGCGAACATCCTGATCCGGGTTCATTCCCATGCGTTGCAAAGCCATTCGAATATAAAAATGCGCCACATCATGCACCCGCGCTACTCCGAGGATTTTGCCTTTCAGCTGCTGCGGTTTGTCGATCCCCGGCGCTGCGACGATGCGGTATTGCATCCGGTTATAGACGCTGGAAATGAAAGCGAGTTCGGCGCCGTTGGCTATCGCGCTGATCACATTGTGCGGAATGCAGTGGAGAAGGTCGATCTCACCGGCAATGAGCGCTGCGGCCGCGGGATTTCCCTGTATCCAGATCAATTCGACGTCGAGCCCTTCACGCTGGAAGAGCCCGGCGTCTTGCGCCATCCACAGCGGCAAGATAGCTCCTCCGATAAAACAATTGCTGACGCGAAGCTTGTCGGCGGCGTGGCCGATTGTTGCCGCCACCAAGATCAGCGCGAACGCTAATAACGGAGCAAGTGACGAATTTCGCGAGCGGATGTTCTTAACAGCCTCGCTCGCATTCACAATGGGCGACCAATTAGCGAGTTTCTTATTGCTGAAAAACTCCTCGGAGTCCTTCGACAAGCTCAGGACGAACGGATTAAACATCAAAATCATTAGTTAAATTCCGTTTCATGTTGAGATTCTCAAAGCAGGAGAATCCTTTTTCAGTACGCTAGGCGAGATTCAACTTTTCGGAAACCGTTTGTCGATCCAGTTGCGCACGTAATCGTAAAAATTCTTTACGGTGTTTGAATATTGTCCGGGAAATGACTCGCATGGAACGCAGGGAGTTTGGCCATGAACCGCGCCTTCTACGACGATGAAGTCTTAGTCGCGGCTGCCCGGCCTATGTTTATCGTGCTTAAAGTAAGCCGTCGTTGTAATTGCTTTTCGGCACGAAGTTGAAAAAGTGACCCGATCCCCCCACGATCCGCTGTGAATGCGGCGTTCCGGCCGGTATATGAACACCCACAGGACTTTCAGCGACAATCTTTTCATCGCGGATAATAAACTCGACAGTCAAACCGGTTAGCTCCGGACCGGGGCCGATCGAAATGTGGTAGGTGTCACAATTGTGCGTGTGCTTGTCGACGTAGTTCGCTTGCGTCGAATCTACGTTTGCGACACTGCGCACAACCGTATAGAAGCCTGCGTCGGGTTGGAGCTTTCCATCAACAAATACATAGCGAATGCCCGGGGCGGCATCGGTGTGATATTTGATTTCCGTCGTCGGACGCACCTCCGGCTTAAAGATGTAACCGCCGAATTTGGCAAATTCACGCTCGCCTTTGTTCAGGTCGGGTTGCCGGTCCTCGTGGGTGTAGCCGCGGCTTCTAAACAGCACCGTCACGGTTCCCGCACCGCGGGTGACTTTGTATTCATGCACTGCGCCGGTTGGAATATAAACGCACGCCGGCGAAACAATCTTGTGAACCTTTCCCTCGAAAATGATTTGGCCTTCGAGGCCGGTTAAATCCGGATTGTTGCCGATGAAATAGTAAAACTCGTCGGTGTTGTGGAAATGCGGGACTTGATAATCCGGCACTTTCTCCGGCAAATCTTTCGCTTCGTGAATGGCGACATAGATGTCGGCCTCGGGATGCGAATCGCGATTGATGAAGATATGCCGTTTAACCGGCAGCTCGATGCGTTCGCGCAAAGGCCGCTTCTCTTCGAATTTTCCACCTACAACTCCAGGCCGTGCTTTAACAACGTATTTCGACATATCCATAGACTATTCTCCCAAAATTCCTTTCATTCGCTCGACAACGTCGGGCGGTTGATTGATGACTTGTTTCGCCAAAACCTCGAGGCGCTCGCCTCGGACAGGATTGATTTCCCATTGCCGCTTGTTTGCATCCGCGATGAAATCCGGGTCGTTCAACATCCTTGTATACGCCTCGCGCAGAAGTTTGACACGCTCCGCAGGAATTCCGGGCGTCGCCACAATCGGCCGCCCGAATGCGCCTGGGCCAAGGACTACTCGCGCGAGGCGTTTCTTCGCCTCCGGAATTTTTTCCTGCTCCATCAAATTCCAGATTGTCGGCGTATCCGGAAGCCGGTGATTTTTCTTCTCTCCGGTCTGAACGAGGATTCTCGCGAATCCGGTTTTTGCCCAAGTCCTGCCCGGTTCGCGACCGAAAAAAGCACTCACAGTTGTGCCGCGGCAATGAACCTCATTCCGTTCGACCGCGATATCCACGTCGGCGGCCCCAGGGTAGCCGGTGACCATGACGATCTTCAAACCGAAAACCTCTTCAAGAAGCTTCGGAATATAGTATCCCGTGCTACCAACTCCGGGCGCGCCGCAGCGCGGCGGTTCGACCGCTTTGCGTAAGTCGAGCAGATTTTTGTAGGGTAAATCGGATCGGATGAAAAACATCTCATCGTTTTCTTCCGGAGTCCCGATCCAGGTGAACTTGGCCCAATCGAATTGAACTTCCTTACGGCCGAGCAGCTGCGCGAAATAAATCGGCGCCGTCACGGCTCCAAGAGTAAGTCCATCCGGTTTGGCAACACTGTAGACGTAGTTCGCGGCGGTTATGGATCCGCCGCCCGGCATGTTTTGAACGATGACGTCCGGCCTGCCGGGAAGCTGCTTGGGCAAATGATTGGCAACCACGCGGGCATAAAGGTCACTCGCCGCGCCTGCCGAAGCGCCGACGACAATTTTGATTTGCTTTCCTCGGTAAAAGTCCTGAGCCTCGACACTGGAAGTGCAGCAGGCAGAGATCAAAAGCGTTACCAGCGCTCTTATCATCGGTTTTTTCTCCGCTTCCGGGCAGTGAGATAACGGGCTTCCAACTTGGTCAATTCTGCCATTCCCGTGGCGTCCCAGCTCCAACTTTTGCCGCCGGTGAAAGGCGTCGCCGGATTTTGCTCACGAAACTCATCCCAGGCCCGCATATCCTTCTTGCGAAACTGTTGGAAGAAGGACCAAGCCGCAATCTTGAGAACCTGATCGGGCAAGAACGTGTACCAGGCGGCGTTTAGCCGCAGCGACTTGTGCTCTGCCAACGTGAGCGCGCGGGGCAGTTGGCCTTTCATGGCGGAGAACGGGCCTTTGACTACCTTTCGAGCCCGCTTGATCTCTTCGACCGAATGCGGTGCTTCGAACTGAACCCAGTCGACGCCGGCTTCTTTTTCGTAGAGCTGCAGCCGCGAGAGTGTTTCCGCCATGCCGCCGTTAACAGCGTTGCGGGCATAACATTGCGCCATGATTACAAAGTCAGGATCGATCTCATCCTTTGCATCCACTGCCGCGCGATAGCGGATCACAGCTTCTTCGCGAGAAACGATGGAAATACCGGCCGACATTGTCCGCCGCTTCTGCTCCAACGGCTGGTCGTCGAGCCGCAAACCCGCAAGACCGGCTTCAATACATTCACCAACGAAGCGTCTGATTGCCATGATGCCGCCGTGGCCGGTATCGCCGTCGAGAATCACGGGAATTTTCACACTGCGCGCGATCCACTTGGAGATGTCGACGCACTCGGTCATCGACAGGATGCCTAGATCCGGAAGTCCCGTGTAGTTCCCACCGGTAATGCTCGTGCCGACGAAGCAAGCTTCGACGCCATTGGCTTCCATGATCTTCGCATGAAAGGCATTGGGCGCGCCGAGGACCGCAAGAACTTTGTTCTTCCGGCGCAGAAGTTGCCGCAATTTGGTGGTGGGCCTCATTCAGAATAACGCTTGTAATAGCGCAGCGGATTATCCCACAGGAGCTTGCGCAAATCGTTTTCTTTCAGTTGCCAACCGAGCACTGTCTCAACCGAAACCGGAAACCAGCTCTCGCCGTGAGGATAGTCCGACCCGAACATGAGAATATCGGGGCCGAGAAGATCGATCACGCTTTGGGTGATCGCAGCGCCTTCCGACACCTCGACACTCTGAAAATATCTGCCGCCGGTAACATATTCACGGATCGTTTGCTCGAGCCGCGGCAATGCCTCCGGGCAGAGTTTAGTATGTTCTTCCAGGCGATTGACCCATGACGGAAGCCAGCCGTGGCCTGCCTCTAAAGTTCCCACCCGAATCGTCGGATAACGATCCATAATGCCGGCGCCGATGATAGCGGCCATGTTGCGCTGGCCGCACCAGGGATGAGCGGCCGATCTTTGTAGCCAGAGATTGTCCCATGAATCCAAACCTCCGGGAGCATACGGCGGCATCACAGTAAAGGTGTGCAGCGCAATCGACAAGTCGTAGTCCGCAGCCGTGTTCCAAACCGGCTCGAGATCTGGATGATCCAGAGGAAATTGGTAGGGAGCATAAACGAAGATCGCCAGCGGCCAGGACTCCTTTGCGCAACGATGCAGTTCTGCGATCGATGCATTGACGTCTCGCGCTGAGATCAGGATCACGCCTTTGAGGCGGCTTGGAAATGCGCGGCAATAATTGGCCATCCAGCGATGATAGGCTTCGTAAATCGCCGATTCCAAACTCGCGTCATCGATGGTCGTCCAGGCGCCAAACCAACCCGATGGAAGCATTAGATTCACGTCGATACCTTCGATATCCATGTCTTTGATGCGCGCCGCTGGATCGCGCTCGCAAAGCGGATTGGGTTTGCCGTGCTGATGCCGTTTGTAGCCGCTCATATACTCTTTGTTTTCCGGCGCATCCTCGTCCGCGGCGCCGAGCCTGCGCTTGTAGTGCCGCGTTCCCATCAGGTAGGTGATGGCGCCTTCTTTGTTCTTCGATTTGTACGGCTCAAATTGGGCGAGTTTTTTTTTGGCTTCGGAATTGAGATAAGGTTCGAGCAAATCAGCATCGGGCCTTACATGCGTATCCGCGTCAAAGATTTTAAATCCATTTCGCATCGTTCGGCCTCTCTTCCGTCCGGTTTCCCGCAGGCAATGGTTAGCACACCAAAGATTCTGACGGCAAGCTGATTATCCGCCAACACGCACCTTGCAACCGGTCAACATTGCTAGTATTCAGGGAAAGGAATTATTCACAATCCGAAGGAGGCAAATCCAATGCAGGAGCTGCACTTCAACGATAAAATAAGCTGGCCGGAGGGTTATCGCATGGCCGTAGCCCTCACATTCGACTTTCAAGGCGGCGAAGACGTAAAGCCCGACAAAAATGGCAGAATGAATCACGAGGAATGGACCCAGGGCGAATACGGGCCGCAGACCGGCATTTGGCGGATTCTGCGAATCCTTGACGAGACCGGCATCAAAGCGACATTCCTAACCTGTGGCGGGATTGCTGAGCGGTTTCCGGAAGCCGTTAAAGCGATCGTACAAAAGGGTCATGAAATCGCCGGTCACGGTTATCATCACGAGACCGCACGCGACTTGACCCTTGAAGAAGAGCGCGAAGTCATGCGCAAGACGGTTGAAATGATCGAGAAGCGGACCGGGAAGCGGCCAGTCGGTTGGCGTTCCTGTACGCAAAGTCCCAACAGCATTGAACTTTTGATGGAGCATGGCTTTCTCTGGAACAGCAATTCGTTCTCCCATGATCTGCCGTTTCTGTGGGAAAAAGAAAATCGCGTCCTGGCCGAACTGCCCCGGCATCCTTTCGGCGACGGCCGGATCTACACGCATAGAGATTCCGGCAACCCCGTGGATGCATTGGTGGTTTGGAAATCGTTCTTCGATGAGCTCTACGAAGAATCGAAAGATGGCCCGACTTTCTGCCCGTTCCAAATCCATCCTTATATATCCAGTCGTCCCGGCCGCGCTAAGGCGTTGAGAGAAATGATCGAATACATGCGCAAACATCAGGGCGTTTGGTTCGCGCGCGGCAGCGAGATCGCGGAACTGACGCTCAAACTAGGCGCCGCCGTAAGAAAACCGCACCTCAAAGAAGCGGTAGGTTCCTGAACAGGTTCCCTGCCTATTTCTACATTTTGAATCGTACAAAAGGCCCGTGGTGTACCGCACGGGCCTTTTGTTTATGTTAATTTGTAGGAGCGGGTTTGAAACTTTACCCCTACACCCGAAATCACAAAGGAAATCGCATGCCGCCTAGTGAACCGCACTTTGTTGCGCACGGCGTCGCGGAATCAATTCTTGACAACTACCTATGAACATGATTCTTTTTTAAACTCTTGATCTGAACGGAGGATTTGTATGGCAAAACTTTTTGTTGCCAGTGAATACGGCGATTCGGAGAGCAAAGAAACCACTCCGGTCCGCAACCCGGCGACGGGCGAAAACGTAGATACCGTCCCCAAAGGAACCGTTAACGATATCCGACGCGCCATCGATGCCGCGGCGGGCGCTTTAAAAAAATGGTCTGCCTTGGCGCCATCCAAACGCGGCAGTATTCTGCTCCAGGCCGGCCATCTGATTCTGCAGCAAGAAAAGGAACTTGCGAACCTATTGACGCGCGAACAGGGCAAACCGATGCGCGAGTCGATTCTCGAAATTCGCCGTTTCGTTCATACCTTGGATCATTACGGGGGCATGGCGAAAAGCCTCCGCACCAGCGCTGTTGTCCTGGATACAGGCCGCCACGGACTGGTTCTCCGTAAACCCCTTGGAGTTTGCGGCGCTATCGTACCATGGAATTTTCCAGTTTCTCTGATGGGTAATAAATTGGGTCCGGCCCTGCTCGCCGGCAATACCGTGGTCGTAAAACCCGCAGGCACGACGCCGCTTACCGATCTGCGCTGCTGCGAATTAATCGACAAAGCGATTGTGGACGGCGGCGGGCCCAAAGGCGTTCTCAATGTCGTAACCGGTCCGGGCAGCGTCGTCGGCGAGGAACTGCTTGTGAACACTACGGTGCGAAAAATCGGCTTCACCGGCGCCACCGATACCGGCAGGCGCGTCATGCAATCCGCGGCCAAAGACTTCAAGCACGTAACGCTGGAATTGGGCGGCAGCGACCCGATGATTGTTTGCGATGACGCCGATCTCGATCGCGCCGTCAGCGCCGCATCGGTGGGACGCTTCTTTAACTGCGGCCAGGCGTGCTTGGCGGTTAAACGCCTGTACGTGTTCGATAGCATTGCCGATGCCTTCATGGAAAAACTGGCTGAGAAAGCCAAAAAGATCTCCGTCGGCAACGGCCTTAAACCCGGTACCCTGATGGGTCCCCTGCACACCGCTGAGCAGCGTCAAGAAGTTGAAGAACAGGTTGAAGACGCCGTCAAACGTGGAGCGAAAGTGCTTTTCGGCGCCCAAAGGCCCAAAGGCGACGATTACGATAAAGGTTTTTATCTGCAGCCCACTCTGGTCGCCGATGTGGATCCTGCTTCGCGCATGCTGCAGGAAGAAGTCTTCGGTCCGGCTCTGCCGATCGTCCGAGTCAAGAATTTCGAACAGGCCATCGAGCAGGCGAATAATTCCATCTTCGGACTGGGTTCGTCGATCTGGACGCGCGACATCAACAGGGCCATGGCCGGCGCGGAGAGAATCGAAGCTGGCTACACCTGGGTCAACTCGGCACAGATCATCTATGACGAGTTGCCGTTTGGCGGCGTGAAACAAAGCGGTCTCGGCAAAGAACACGGCGAAGAGGCGATCGAGCATTACACCGACTCCAAGTCGGTTGTGATCGCGACCGAAACTCAGTCCGAGATGATCGGCGGCGAGTAGCAAAACAAATCGAGGATAGAAGATCGAGGATTGAGAATCGCTGTCCTCGATCATCTATTCTCCATCCTCGATAATCATGAATGTTGACCTGCCTGATATTTACAACGCCGCGACCACGTTCGTGGATGAGAATATCACTCAGGGTCGCGGCAAACGGACCGCCATTTACTACGAGGACCGCAAGTTTACTTATCAGGACGTCTTTGAATCAGTTAACCGCACCGGCAACGCGTTAAAGAATCTCGGAATCGAAATTGAAAACCGGGTTTTGCTAGCCCTTCCCGACTCTCCCGAGTTTGCTTTCAGTTTCTTTGGCGCCATAAAGATCGGCGCCGTGCCTATTCCGACAAATCCCTGGATGACCGCCAAGGATTATGAATACTTAATCAACGATAGCCGGGCCCGGGCCATCATCGTGCACGAGTTCGTGTTTCCCGAGATTGCAAAAATCCGGACCGGAACCCCTTTTCTCAAGCACGTCATTGTGGTCGGCAAACCGCAAGACAAGACGCTTTGCTACGAAACCCTTGTTGATAAGGCCTCTGCCAAACTCGAAGCAGAAAAAACTCGTAAGGACGACGTGTGTTTCTGGGCTTATACTTCAGGCAGCACCGGCGCGCCTAAAGGCGCGGTTCATCTTCAACACGACATGATTACGATCAGCGATCTGTTCGTAAAGCCGGTGCTGGGGATGAACGAGAACGACTTGTGCTTTTCAGCTTCTAAAATGTTTTTTTCCTACGGCCTGGGTAACTCGCTTTACTTTCCGCTTCGCTTCGGCGCCGCCACCGTGCTCTGGCCGGAAAAACCCGATCCCGAAAAGATCCTTCAGGTGATCGAAAAGTATCGTCCCACGTTCTTTTTTTCCGTCCCGACACTCTTTGCGCGCTTCCTGCGCATCGAAAAGAAATATGATCTGAGCTCGCTGCGCATCTGTCTTTCTTCCGGAGAACCTCTGCCGCCGGCAATCTTCCACCAATGGAAAGAGCGCACCGGACTAGAACTCTTGGACGTAGTCGGTTCGACCGAGGCAACGCATGACTTTTTGGCGAATCGTCCCGGCAGAGCAAAGCCCGGCAGCAGCGGAGAGGTGACGCCGGCGTTTGAAGCCAAAATCGTTGATGACAATGGCCATGAGGTCCCCACCGGCGAGGTGGGAAATCTGATGGTCAAGGGCGACGCCAACGCAGCTTATTATTGGAACAAGCACGAGCAAACCAAGCGCATGATGCAGGGCGAATGGCTGAAGACAGGCGATACTTATTATTGCGACGACGAAGGTTACTACTGGTACTGCGGCCGCTCCGACGACATGATGAAAGTTGGCGGGCTCTGGGTTTCGCCCATCGAGATCGAAAACACCCTCATGGAGCATGAAGCAGTTCTGGAGGTCGGTGTAATCGGGGCCACCGATGCCGACGGATTGTTGAAGCCCAAGGCCTATATCGTGCTAAAAAGTGAATTCAAAGCTTGTGACGAGTTAAGAACCGAACTTCAGTCCCACGTCAAAAACAAACTCACGCCCTACAAATATCCCCGCTGGGTTGAGTTTGTCGAAGACCTACCGAAGACAGTAACTGGAAAGATACAGCGATTTAGGCTACGCAGCACAACATAGTGCTGAGGATTGAGCTATGAGTGGAAAAACGTCTTTCACTCAGTCCTCAGTCCTCGTTACTCAGTCCTAATAGGAGAAATCATGGCAAGCATCAAAGAACTCAAAGAAACACTGGCATATTCATGCAACATACTCGCCATCGAAGGACACTGGGATAACATCCTGGGTCACGTTTCCGTGCGTATTCCCGGGCAAAAGCGAATATTGATGAAGCCGCACAGCTTCGGTTTTGAGGAAATTCGCCCTCAGCACATTATTGTAGTGGATCTCGACGGCAAAAAGGTCGAAGGAAAGTATGAACGGCACTCGGAAGTCTTCATTCATACTGAAATATACAAAGCGCGGCCGGATGTTAATTGTGTAGTCCACTCTCATCCGCCCTATGCAACGGCGTTCGGCTCGCTGCGCCAGCCGCTTCGCCCAATCAGTCATGAGGGAAACATCTTCCACGACGGACTGCCGCTCTTCGATTACACCACGGCTTTAATAAGAACGGCTGAGTTAGGGGTTGAAGTCGCGAAAAGCCTGGGAAAATGCCGCGGCCTCCTAATGAAAAATCACGGTTCAACGGTCGTTGGAGAAAGTATCGAAGTCGCGACGCTATACGCTATTTTTCTCGAAAAGGCGGCGCGCATCCAGCTTATGGCCACCGCGTCTGGCGAACCGTCCTGGACCAGTGACGAAGAGGCTAAAGTCAAATACGAGCAGATCTACACGCCGCACCGCTTGGGTTCAATGTGGAATTATTTCGTGCGGCGGGCGAAAAAATTGCGCTAGGCTGTGAAAATATGGGGCAGAGTAATTTCGATCAGTTCAAGCAGAGTGCCCTGATTGCGTCATTCCAGCCTGAGGTGCTGGAATCCAGATTGACATGGATGTCTATGAAGCATCCTTGCGAATCTGGATGCCGGCTACCCATGCCGCGGCATGACGAAATCTGTATTTTCATTGTCTGCGGGGAACACTTCGTTGATCCTAGGGCGGGTTTCAAACCCGCGCCTACCTTCCAGCCACACCTGGATAATTTATTTTGCCGCGAGATTCTTAAAAAACCCTTGTTTTTCTAGTTCCGAAACGAACCGCATATCGAAGAAGTCTTCCGGTTTCGCTGATTTCGCGGCCGGCGTGGTTTCGGCAACGTCTGCGATTACGGCTTCCATGCCCTTGCGGCTAACGTAGGGAGGAAACGCCAAATATTCACGAAACTGATTGTAAGTATCTTCCTGAATATCCGGTTCCTTTACTTTTAGCTGGTTCTGGATCATGCGCAGCGCCGCTGCTTTGTTGGTCTTAAAGATCTGCACGCCCTCGGAATACGAACGCACAACTCGCCTTACAATCTCTTCGTTGGCCTGAGTATAAGAGCGGCTGGTACCGACGGCGACGGACACATACTCCGGACCGTCCTTGGCAAGATTCATCAACTCATTGAATCCAGCTTTTCGTGCCCGGCTGTTGGTTGGTGGGGAGACGACGCCTGCGTCGACTTGCCCGGCGGCGAGCGCCGTGAAAATGTTCGGTACCTCCATCAGCGGTAAAATCTGATAGTCGGACGGTCTTAAACCTGCGGAACTAAGCGCGAACAAAGCCGACGTGTGGGTGGAGGAGCCGATGCGGGTTATGCCGATCTTTTTCCCTTTCAGGTCGGTGATCCGCTTAATTTCGGGCCGCGCCATCAAAGAAAACACCTGACGGTTCGTGGCGCCCGCAACCAAAGCCAAGTTTGCCCCCTTCAGGTTCGCTTGAACTTCATTGTTACCATCCATGAAAGAGAACGCGATCTCGCCGGCAAGAATCGCCTGAATACCGCGCGAGCTCGAGGGAATGTGGATTAGTTCCACATCCAGACCATTTTTCTTGAAGAGCCCTTCCTGCTGCGCGACAAACATACCGCTTTGGGCGCCGGTTACCGCTGTCCAATTGATGCGCACTTTCGTCTGCGCCTGACTCCATGAGGCAAAACCAACGATCAATAGAAAAACGCCATAAGCCACCACTTTTTTAGTCATCAACCTCTCCTTCTGTGAGCTGTTTCATGCACACGAACTAATCTTTTCGCCAGTATTGAACCAGGGATTCTCCCGTTTGGCAATGTCGGTCAAGCGTGTTAGATAGGCGCCATGAATAAACTTCAACTAACGTTGGCGACTGGCGACTACGAAAGCATTCGGGCTTTGAAAGAAGGCACCGTCCAGGCGGATGGCATCGAACTCACTGTGCTCACCGACATGACATCGGACGTTCGGCATTGGCGGATGATCAGGAATCGCGAGTTCGATGTTGCTGAGCTGTCAATGTCGAATTATCTGACCGCGCGATCGACAGGGCTCCCGTTTACAGCAATTCCGGTGTTTTTGCACCGTCGTTTCCGCCATGGATTTATCTTTCTAAACGCCGGCAAAGGAATCACCAAGCCCACCGATTTGATCGGCCGCAAAGTGGGTCTGCGCAACTTTTCCGCCACGGCCAATCTCTGGGTACGCGGCATTCTAGAGCATGAGTATGATGTGCCGCACCGTAAGATCGAATGGATAAAGCAAGATGAAGAAGAAGTGGAATTTACGCCACCCAGCGATCTTTCGTTAACTCGGGTGCCACCGGGGAAGAACGTCGACAAGATGCTCGTCGATGGCGAATTAGACGCGCTGATTCACCCCGAGATAATTCAGCCGATCCTCGACAAGGACAAAAGAGTTACGCGCCTCTTCAATAATTACAAAGAACTGGAGATGGAGTACTTTAAACGCACGAGGATTTTCCCGATCATGCATACGACAGCGATAAAGCAGGAAATTGTCGATAAGCATCCGTGGGTTCCGATCAACCTTTTACAGGCCCTTGAACGATCCAAGCAAGCCGCTTACAAGCGAATGGAAAACCCCCGGATCGTGCCGCTGGCATGGTTCCGCCATACACTGGAGGAACAAGAAGAGCTGCTCGGCCCGGACCCATGGATTTATGGCATTGGCGAGCAAAATCAAAAAAATTTAGAAACGCTAATTCAGTATTCGTTTGAGCAGGGACTCATAAAATCGAAGTTGCCGCTCGATGGCCTATTTGCCCCGACTGAAGTCAAATAAATAATGGTCTAGGCTCCGATCCGATACACATCAGTTGCAACTTTGCATGCAACGAAACGCCCGAACTGGCAAAACAATGGCGCCCGAAGGCCCCAATCCTCATTTCAAATCTTCTGATTGATCTTACTCTAGTATTGGCGTAAATTTTTGACACCTGAGCAATTGCGGTTTGTCATGGTTCATAAGCCGCTTCAGACACCACCCGTCTGCGGCAAACTATAGGGAGGATTTCGTCATGTTTGGGAAAGGCGTTTACCAGGAAGAAGAAGTCTTATTGCGTGAGATTATTCGCAGCATCGATAAGAAGGCCGACTATACCGCTCGCGAAGGCGAAGGCCCGCGATTTAGCTTGCAGCTAACAGTCCGCGGGCACCAGGACATGGTTTCTCTCAATATGGACGATTTATCGGCGGCAAAAAACGACACGGTCAAACGACATCAAATCCGCCAGAAGATCAAAGCACGTTATGATCATCTGGATAAATCCCGTTATGGGGACGACATCCTAGGACTCAAACCGGCCAAGCTCCTGCGCGCTTCACCAAAACCTGAACCGAGTACGCTGCGTGGTTTCAGTCGCAGCGGGCCCCGACGTTAAATCGTAAATTACTCATTGCCGGGTCTTAGGAGAAGCGCCATGGACAAGGCCAAACTCATTCGCCGCTACCTGACTGAAAAAGGCCAGCTGGTGATGCCTGGTGTTTACGACGCCCTTAGTGCAAAAATTGCCTCCCGCAGTGGTTTCGAGGTGATATTCATCACCGGCTACAGTCTTTCTGCGACTCTTTTAGGCGAACCCGATTTCGGCTTGTTGACTCAAACCGAGGTCGTGGCCGCGGCCCAGCGAATCTGTTCGGTGGTTGAAACACCAGTCATCGTCGATGCCGATACCGGTTATGGCAATGCGATCAATGTAATCCGGACGGTTGAAGACTTGATCCGCGCCGGAGCCGGGGGAATGTTTCTCGAAGATCAGGTGTGGCCAAAACGCTGCGGTCATATGAAGGGAAAACAAGTCATTCCGCTCGAGGAACAACTCAAAAAACTTCGCGCTGCCATTGAAGCGCGAAAAGATAGCGACTTTTTCATCGTGGCGAGAACCGATGCCAGGCAAGCCCTCGGCTTGAGCGAGGCAATTACGCGCGGGTTAGCTTTCAAGGAAGCAGGAGCGGATGCGGTTTTTATTGAAGCGCCTGAGACTAAGGATGAGATGAAGGAAATTTCCTCTCATGTGCCGGGGCCGCTGGTGGCTAATATGCTGGAGCGGGGCGTGACGCCTCTTATGGGACCGCAGGAATTGAAAGATCTGGGGTTCGATCTGATTGTCTGGCCGCTGGGGCCGCTTTACTCAGTGGCAAAATCATTGACCGATGTTTATGGCACGCTTCGCAAGGACGGCGCGACAACAGCGATTTTGGATCGCTTGATGCCGTTCGATGAATTCAACGATGTCGTGGGCCTAAATGAAAAATATGCTCTCGACTCTAAGTATAGAAGTTAGTCCCCAAAAAAATCACGGTATTATAAGCGCATCGGCATCAGCACGTACAGATACCCTTCCTTGCCGGCTTTGCGGATTATGCTTGGGCTCAACTCATCCTTCAGTTCGATATTGACATCTCCGTCGCCGCTAAGTACCGTCAGTACATCCATTAAATAGCGCGCATTAAAACCAATAGTAATCGGCTTTCCTTTATAGTCAGCCTCAATTTCTTCCACTGCTTCGCCTAAATCGGGATTGTTGGCCGAAATTGCGATTTTGCCATCCAAGAACTCCATCTTGATGCCCTTGTACCGCTCACTCGACAGAATCGAGACTCGCTTCAATGCCTGCTGCAGTTCATTATGTTCAACAACCGCTGTATTCGGGTTGCCCTTCGGGATAACCTTAGTGTAATCAGGGAAGTCGCCATCGATGAGGCGCATGAACAACTCGAGCTTGTCCCTGATGAGCAACCCCATGTTTTCCTGAAATCCGATCGATACGACCCCTTCGTCGGATGTCTCCAGCGCCTTTTTTACTTCTGCCACGCCTTTTCGCGGCAGGATCACGCCTTTTTTTATGCCTAATGAACCCAGATTCTGCTCTTCGAAAGCCAGCCGATGGCCATCCGTTGCAACCATCCGGACTTTTCCGCCTTCACCCTGTTCCACAAACACGCCGTTTAGACTGTAGCGTGTCTCGTCGGTTGAGACGGCAAAAATCGTTCTCTCGATCATTCCTCTAAGGATCGGAGCCGGTGTTGTGGACAAGCCGTTATCGTCGAATTTAGGAAATTGCGGAAACTCCCGCGCATCCATGCCGACGATTTTGAAGACCGATTTACCGCTTCTGATTTCAACCCACTCATTTTCGAGTCTTTTTAGGCGAACTTGCTCATCGGGCACTTCGCGGATGATTTCATAGAGTTTTTTTGCGTTGACGGTAACTGTTCCCTCTTTCGCAATTTCCCCCTCGACTTCGCCCCGCACTCCAACCTCCAGATCGGTTGCCGTAACGCGGATAGTGCCTTTCTGACATTCAATCAGTACGTTAGCTAGAATAGGCATCGTGTTGCGACGCTCAACGATGCTTTGGGTCCAATAAAGCGCGGCGAGAAGATCTCCTCGCTTAGCTTTAATTTCCATAATGCCTCCTGACTCTATATATAGATATTAAATAGAAGTCGTAGTAGGTGCTGTTGATAAGCTAGAGATATCGAATTCAATGAACTTTTTAAATAGGTTGGCTTGTGATTAATTTTGCCGACTTGTTCTTGTTATAAACCCTCTGCAGCCGCCCGCCCCAAGTTATTCAATCTTATCACCACGAATAACCCAGTTAACCACAGGGTTGTCCACAGTTATTTCTTGATGTTGAGATCTCTTTCCAGCTTTTCGATGGTCATTTGCAGTTTAGGATCAGCCTGGATCTTTCTTTCGATGGTTTTAGAGGCATGAATGACGGTGGAATGGTCCCGGCCGCCGAAAAGAGAGCCGATTGCAGGATAAGAGGTGTCTGTGTGTTTGCGACAGAGGTACATGCCGATTTGGCGGGGGAACGCGATATTTTGAGTTCTTCGTTTGGCTTTGAGATCTCCCAGTTTTATCTCGAAGTGTTCGCAGATGGTTCTTTGAATGCTTTCGACGGTTACTAATTTTTGAACGCCCCTGAGATTGTTTTGCAGAACTTCCTTTGTCAGTTCCAAAGTAATTTCCGATTTTGTCAAAGATGCGAAGGCGCCCAGTCGCGTAAGTGATCCCTCCAGCTCCCTCACATTTGAATCGATGTGCGTGGCGATGAAGATCGCTACTTCGTGGGGAAGTTGAAAGCCTTCGGATTCCGCTTTCTTTTGCAGAATAGCTACCCGGGTTTCGACATCGGGCGGTTGAATGTCAGCTATCAGTCCCCACTCGAACCGATTGCGGAGCCGATCTTCGAGCCCGGGAATTTCCTTAGGAAATTTGTCCGAGGTGATAACAATTTGCTTGTGTGTTTCGTAAAGAGAGTTAAAGGTGTGAAAAAACTCTTCTTGGGTGCGTTCCTTGCCGGCGATGAACTGAACATCGTCTAGAATCAAGATATCAATATTTCTGAATTTTGTTTTGAATTCGTCCATTTTGTCTCGTCTTAGAGAAGCGATGAGCTCATTCATGAACGATTCAGAACTCAAATAGAGAATCTTCAACCCATGTTGTCTGGTGGCGGCCCGGTGGCCGATCGCATTGACTAAATGGGTCTTCCCTAATCCGACACCACCGTAGATAAATAGCGGATTGTAGTGCTCGCCAGGTTGATTGGCGACAGCCATTGAAGCGGCGTGAGCAAATTGATTACTCCCGCCTATAACGAAGTTTTCGAAGGTATACTTAGGTATGAGATTATTGACTCGGTTCGGCTTTTCCTTTTCTTTCACTTCTTTTTTTTCAAATTTTTCCGGTGTCGATTTAGTTTGCAGAGTTTGATTGACGTTAAGACGAATTTTGACCGGGTGTCGTGCAACAGAAGTTGCCGCCTGTTCGATCATTTCCAGGTAGTGTTCGGTCAACCAATCTCGGGCGAACTTGCTAGGAACTTCTAATTGCAGTTCGTTCTTGATTCGTGAGATGCATCGAATTGGTTTAATCCAGGTGTCAAAATTTTGTTTTCCAATTTGCTCTTTGATTTGCGCAAGAGCATCGCGCCACAATTCTTCCATAGTCGTCGTCGGTATTGAGTCCGTTGGGGGTTTATCCTCGGGAAAAAGGTTATAAACATGTTATCCACAGCTGTGGACAACTCAAAAGGGCCCGTGTGGAGATCGATGCTTACGAAAAAGCGAAAGGAAATATTTACGGTGCAATCAAGCCACGGCATCATCATAACCGATCGCACTTTTTTAGACGGTCGGGAATATCAGCGTCAAGCAATTTTTGATCGAGAGAAAGAAAAAAAATTTTCCCGACATCATTCGGAAGTCGTTGTCATAATCCTTTTCAAAATTCTTTGCAAGAAAAAAAACCAACAAAAAATTTTTTTTTGCGCTTGCGATTATCTTGACACGTTCACGGCGCTGGTGCTACGAGATTTCACTCATGTCGGCGGATAAATCTATCCAACTCTACAAGCGCGCAGCAGCGAAAATTCCCGGCGGCGTCAATAGTCCGGTTAGAGCATGGAAAGCGGTCGGCGGCTTTCCAAAGTTCATCGCGCGCGGTAAGAGCGCTTACATTATCGATGCCGGCGGAAAAAAATATTTGGATTTTGTTGGCTCCTGGGGACCGTTAATTCTCGGCCATGCACATCCCAAAATCGTGGCTGCGATAAAAAAGGCAGCAAGCGCTGGCACAACCTTCGGAGCGCCGACTGAACGGGAAGTAGAGTTGGCAGAACTTGTCGCGCGCCTAATCCCTTCGATACAGGAACTACGGCTTGTTAGTTCAGGTACGGAAGCGGCGATGAGTGCGATCCGCGTGGCACGCGCATTCACACAAAAGACAAAAATCATCAAATTCGAAGGCTGTTATCATGGCCACTCCGACGGGCTTTTAGCTAAAGCAGGATCCGGTGTCGCAACGTTAGGATTGCCGGACAGCGCCGGCGTACCAAGTGGTTTTGCGCAGGAAACCATTGTTCTGCCGTATAACGATCTCGAAGCAGTCAGCGAAGCGTTCGATCAACACGGCGGAGAAATCGCGGCTATCATTGTCGAACCCGTGTGCGGCAATATGGGAGTTATTCCGCCAGTCTCCGGCTTTCTCACGGGGTTGCGAGAGATCACTACTGCTCACGAAGCGCTATTGATTTTCGACGAAGTGATCACTGGATTTCGCGTGGCTCCGGGCGGAGCGCAGGGCTTGTATAAGATTAAACCTGATTTAACATGCTTAGGCAAAATACTCGGCGGCGGATTGCCGCTAGCGGCATTCGGAGGTAAACGCGAGATTATGAATTTGCTCGCGCCAATCGGGCCGGTTTACCAGGCTGGAACTCTTTCAGGGAATCCATTAGCCGTGAACGCGGGATTAGCGACAGTAAATTTGCTCCGTCGTGATGGCGTCTATGCTAAGCTGGAAGATCTGGGAAAAACTTTGGCCAGCGGGCTGCGGAATATTTTGGAAAGGCGCGGAATCAGCGCGGTCATTAATCGAGTTGGATCAATGTGGACGCTCTTTTTTGGCATCCAGGCTGTTTCCAATGCGGCTCAAGCTCAAGCCTGCGACCGCGAACAGTTTGCTCGCTATTTTCATGGAATGTTGAGACGCGGCATTTATCTGCCGCCATCGCCATTTGAGGCGGCATTTGTTTCCCTAGCCCACACACAAAGGGATCTAAATAAAACACTGGATGCCTTTGACGATTGGACAAGAGAAGAATCGAAATAGTTGAACCAAATGCGGACGCATGATACAGCTCTTTGGAAGCGACGCGCAGGGGAGTAAAAGGGACGGAGCATCGGACTATGAATCTCCCCTTTGGCAAGATTGCTAAATATCTCGCCGTCGGTTTCGAAATTCCCAGCACAATTCTCGGCGGTGTAATACTAGGTTATCTGGCGGATTCTTACTTCGGTACCAGTCCGTGGTTGACGGTTATTTTCACGGTCCTGGGATTTGTCGGCGCGGTTTATAGGCTGGTAAAATATCTAAAATATTTCTCGCAACATGGAAATCAAAGCTGAATCTATAGGGCCGACAGTTTTGCGCATCGAACTGGTCCATGTCATCTTGATCGCTGGATTGTGGCTGGCTTTTTTGTCGACTAACCTGGTCGAAGCCAAGTCGCTGATTCTCGGCGGCCTCTTTATGGGAATCAATTTTTTGCTGCTGACATTTGGCATTCGCTCGGTCCTGGCGCCTTTCGCCGGACGCGGACGGGTCAAAACGGGCATCGCATTGTTGGTTGTGAAAACTGTAATCTTTCTCGGCTTGGGCTCGGTCTTGTTATTCCGAGTTAAACTCGAACCGCTGTCTTTTGCGTTGGGCTTTAGCTGTTTGCTGGTCGCGATTACGTTTGAGAGAATATGGGCGTTTAGTAAAGGTGAATAGATAGATGGAACATGCTTTCTCTTGGTATGGGTTTGCGGAATCGTTTTTTCATCCGCTAAAGGCACTGCCGGAGCCGAATTTTATGGCCATCATTGTGGTGCTGGTCATCATTGCGTTGGCGCTGGGCTTTCACCGTGCAGTGGCTAGCTCGCGCGAACCGGTTATTCCGGACGATCGGTTGGGAGCTCGCAGCATCATGGAAATCCTGATCGAGTTGGTTATCGGCCTGAGCGACAGCATTATCGGGCATAAGGGACGAAAGTACGTGCCGCTTTTCGGTAGTCTGTTTATTTTTATTTTGGTGGGCAATCTCATGGGCCTTATTCCAGGATTTGTTCCGCCGACAAGTTACTTTTTTTCCAATCTGGCGCTTGGCTTGATCGTGTTTGTCGCCTACAACTATTATGGAGTTCGTGAACATGGCGGACACTATTTTAAGCAGTTCTTAGGCCCGGTACTTTTTCTTGCCCCGCTTTTCATTCTTATCGAAGTTTTCTCGCATGCGTTTCGTCCGCTATCGCTCTCTATCCGTCTCTTCGGTAACATGTTTGGCGACCATTTGGTCTTGGAGATTTTCACTGATCTCACAAAGCTCGTGGTTCCGGTGGTTTTCTATATCCTGGGAACCCTGGTTTCGGTGATTCAGGCAGCGGTTTTCACTATATTGAGTATTATCTATGTTGCCATGGCGATCAGCCATGAGCACTAAGCAGATGGCCTAAGTGGAGAGGATGATGAGAGAGGAGAGATAAAAGCCATAGGTCTGCTGGAAAGGAGGTAAGAGATGCGAAAAGTTGTATTCCTAACGAGTCTGGCGACTCTGGTTCTGGCGCTGTCCGGTCTTGGGATGGCGGCGGAAACTGCGGCCGCAGCGGATACTTCGGCAAGAGCCTATATTGCGCTTGCTGCTGGCCTGGCGATCGGAATCGGCGCTCTTGGCGCAGCCCTCGGTCAAGGCCGGATGGCTGCGGCAGCGATGGAAAGCATTGGGCGTAACCCGAATGCTGCCGATAGGATCCAGTTGCCGATGATTCTGGGTCTGGCGTTCATCGAAGCGCTCGCGCTGTACGCGTTCGTGATCGCGTTTTTTCTCCAAGGTAAGATCTAACGCGTCCTTAAGAACGAAAAAAAAGGGTGAGGATTTACTCCTCGCCCTTTTTTAGTTTGGCGGCAGCTCAACGCCGTGTAGATGCACCTGGGTGTAGCGTAAAAGCTCTTCAAGCGTGTGCAGCTTGTAAGGTTTTAGGTAAAAAATATCCTTGATTCCAGTATTAACCAAAACCTTCAGGCAATGAATGCAGGGCGTATGCGTGATGTAGATAGCGGCATCTTTGATACTCGATCCATTTTTTGCCGCCTGGGCGATGGCATTCATCTCTGCATGAATCGTTCGGAAGCAGTTTTGCTCGGTTTCACCGTTCGGCGTTTTCGATTCGTAAATTAAACAGCCCACGTCGAGACAATGGGGCATTCCCGCCGGCGCGCCGTTGTATCCCGTGGCGAGGATATTTTTGTCGCGCACGATGATTGCTCCCACTTTGGCGCGGGTACACGTTGAGCGCTCTGCCACTTGCTGCGTGATGGTCATGAAATATTGATCCCAACTTGGTCGCTCGCCCATGAAGCCTCCGTTTCAGTCTATCTCTTCGGCCGAAAATCTTCTCGGCGTCCTTCGACTAGGCTCAGGACGAACGGAGAGAATTGAATAGCATCGATGCTTTTCCGTTCATGCTGAGACTCTCGAAGCATTCCTAAGTTCTTTCTCAGTTAACCTACTAACTAAGCAGTGCGGATTTGGACCTTGTCGCCAATCTTCGCTGAGGTTTTTAGTTGGGCGCTGCCGTTCTTGTATGCAATTTCCAATAGGCCCCAACTGTTTACTAGCGCCGCGAAATTCTCCTGTTTGACGGCTGCATAAGTGTCAGCCAACCCATGTATTGTTAGATCCCCGAGGCAGATTTGAATGCTCTTCTCAGGTAATCCGGCCAAATCGCCTTCACGAACAGTTGTGCAGAGATTGCCGAAGTGATCGATATAGATGATTTGTCCAACGATGGCGTTATTTGTCTTTTTTGCGTTAGGCCACGAGATTTTCACAAAATTATCAATCACGGGTCCGAAATCGGATGGATTAGCCCCAAGGGAAAGGTGCGCCGCCACCGGCGCAAAGATGTCTCGACCGTGGAAAGTCCGGCTGGTCGGTTGAAGATGATATACCGGCTCCGAAAGATGAATAATGCAGCTGGGCTTGCTCTTTTCCAAGGCAAGACTCATGACTCCGTTATCAGGACCAATGAAATAATTTTCGTCGGACTCAATTAGCACAGGGTACCGTTCACTCCCGACTCCCGGATCGACTACGACAACGTGAATCGTTGCAGGCGGAAAATAGCGGATGGATTGTTGGAGGATCAGCGCCGCGCCCATGATGTCCTGAGGCGGGACGCCATGGCTGATATCGATAACTTGCGCCTGCGGATTGATCCCAGCAATCACACCCTTGATGATCCCCACAAACGGATCGAAATATCCGAAGTCGGTAGTGAGAGTAATGAGCATGGGCGTTGAGATGAGTGAATCTAACGAAAAATGCGCTGAGCGTAAACCCCGGAGTTAAAAACTTCTGCACAGCGATGAATCTCCCTTTTCAGCTATTCGCCGATAGACTATAACAAGGGCTCAGCTGCCGCGAAGTTTTTTGTCAGGGAGATTGCAATTCAGGTTTTTCGTCCACTACGCCACAAAAATTATGCGCTCTTCGGTAGCAGCGATTTTCTCGCTTCAATGGGACAATTCGTCCGCGAGATCGCGCTTTACTGGCTCGCTTACGAGATTACGGGTTCGGCGATGGCGCTGGCGATTCTCGGCCTGTGCGAGGCGACGCCGCGCCTTGCGCTCAGCCTTGTCGGCGGTGTGATCGTCGATCGCTACGATCGTCTTCGCCTTTTAACGGTCATTCAATTCTTGTGTGCGGTGCCCGTGTTCGCGATGGTTTTTCTCTACTTCGGCGGCTTGCTGCAATTTTGGCACATGGTGGTTCTGGAAACCCTGCACTCGATCATCCGCAGCATCAATCCCACTGCTGGCCAATCATTATTGCGCGACCTCGTGCCGGAAGACGAGCTGTTGAGCGCGGTGGCCTTGTATTCGATAGGGTTCAATTTCGCCCGGATCGTCGGTCCTTCGTTGGGGGGTGTATTGATGCTTTGGATCGGCGTTGGCGGCTGTTTCACTTTCTATGGAGTGGTGCTGCTTATCTCAGCCTTTGAATTGCTTCCAATCCGGTTACCGAAGATAGCAAATCCCGCCTCCGGATCGCATTGGCTTCAGGAAGTAAAAGAGGGGTTCAGTTACATTGGCACCGCGCCACTGGTTTTGGCAAGCATTTTAACTGCATACGGCCTGAGCATTTTTGTTGGAACCTACCAGCGTTTCTTGCCTATGTTCGCAAAGGACATTCTCAGGGTCGGACCGGATGGTTTAGGCATGTTAATGGCAGCCAGCGGTGTGGGCGCCATTGTGTCGCTGCTCTTTCTGGATGCTGCGGGGCGGCGCTGGCGCCAGGACAATCTGCTCTGGTTCAGCGCCAGCGCGACGCCTTTGCTGCTCATTCTCTTCTGTGTGTCGCGTAACTTGTGGGTATCCGTGCTGCTCATGGCGTTACTTGGCTCGGCGCAAGTGTTGTTTCGCACGGTAAGCCGGCTCGTGATTCAGGTCGAAGCGCCGCGCGAGCTATTGGGACGGGTCATGAGCATTTTTCTTATGGACCAGGGTCTGCGGTCGGTGGGTTCGATGGTGATGGGGGCTTTTGCGACCCTGTTTGGTCCGGCGCTAGGATTGTCGTTATGCTCGATTGTCTCTATGGCGCTGACCGCGCTAACGTTTTACAAAGTTCTAATTAAACGAGGACTCGGAGAGCCCAAGTCGGCTCTCCAGAACGAAAAGATTGTCACGGCCGCGGATATTAGAGCTCTTCCAACACGGCCGCGAAAAGAAGCGGAACCATGATCTCCATGTGACCCGTGAGATGATAGCCTTTGCCGCTTTGAAGCGTAGGCCGGCTGACAACGTTGGTGAGCGGCCGGTAGTGGGCGAGAAAGTCGAGATTTACGGTGGTCAGATTTTGCACCGGATTGCCGAGGTTGCGCGCGAGGCTCACGGCTTTGAGAAAAACCTCTGGCAACACCACGGCCGAACCGAAGTTTAGATAGACGCCATCGCTTAAGTTGGCAACCACCGAGGTGAGCGCGCGAAAATCCTTCAAGCTGCCCTCGCCAAGGGCTTTACCATCGGCTTTCGGATGCATGTGGATGATGTCGGTACCAATAGCGACATGAGCGGTCACGGGCACGTTCAAACGGGAGCCGGTAGCTAGAATGCTCAAACGCCGATGCGGCAAACGAGCCTTGAGAATCGCTTCTCCGACCGCCGCCCCAAGACCCAGTTCTTTTTCGAATCCGTTGCTGATGGCTTGATTCAAAAAAGCGCCGGTTTCCTCCGCCATGCCGAAGCTGCCGTCTTTTAAACTGGCCGCGACGTCTTCGGATGTTTCCCCCATAAACGCCAGCTCAAAATCGTGAATCACGCCAGCGCCGTTCAGTGCCACAGCGTGAATAATTCCGCGTTCCATAAAGTCGATGATGAGCGGGCTGAGCCCGACCTTGATGGGATGGGCGCCCATTCCTAAAAGCACGGTCTTATTACGGCGCCGGGCCTCGGCAATCTTGCGCGCGATTATTTTGAGATTCTGGGCCGCAAGAATGTCAGGCAGCCCGCGGATAAGCGAACGCACACTGGCGCCCCGCTTAATTTTTTTCCCCAGCAAGCCCGACTGAACTTTACTGAATCGCTTTTGAACCGGATAAGTTCGAACTTTAGAAAAGTCGAGCGGCTTGAAGGTTCTCCTGGCCATGTTTATTGAGAGGGGAAGAGCTTTAAGTCGACCAGTTCGCAGATCACGTGAGCAACGAGAATGTGAGTTTCCTGAATTCTCGCCGTGTTCCGCGTTGCGGAGACTCGCAGAATGTGGTCGGCTTTGCCGAGCATTTTGCCGCCGTCGCCGCCGGTGAGGCCAATGCTCGTAATTTTGAGCTGCTTGCAACAATCCAGCGCGTTCAGCACGTTGGCGGCGTTGCCGCTGGTCGAAATCGCCAGCGCGACGTCTCCTGCCTTGCCCAAGGCCTTTATCTGCTTGGCAAAAATTTCTGAATAATCGTAATCGTTGGCAATGCTGGTAATCGCCGAAGTGTCGGTGGTGAGGGCAAGCGCAGGCAGCGGCGGCCGTTCGATGCGAAATCGGTTTACGAATTCGGCGGCGATATGCTGGGCGTCGGCGGCGCTGCCGCCGTTGCCAAACAGCAGCAATTTATGGCTATTTTGAAAACACGCAACGATGCTATCGATAACGGTAAGAAGGGTGTCGATATTGTTTTGCAGAAACTCCTGCTTGGCCTGGATACTTTCATCAAAAGCCTTGACGATGGAGTCCTTCATCAATTGCGCTCGTAATGCTTGGCCATCTGGCTTTCGATGCCGCGGCGGGTCAAAGCTTCTTGGAACCATTGGCGTACAATGGCCTCTTCGTCCTGATATTCGATTTGCGCTCCGCCTTTCTTGCGGTCCACAGTGCCTTGATATTTTTTGCCGACGCCGTGGTATTTTTTGCTGCCGAATGCGCGTAGCGCAAGATAGCGCGCCGGTTTGTCGCCGGCGTTGAAGTGCTGGTGCCACCAGTTTTCCGGCGGCACGATCATGCTGCCTTCGTGCCAGGCATATTTTTTAATCTCCGCGCCGTCCGGCCAGACCAAGGAATAACCCTCGCCGCTCAAAATAATAACGTGAGCGCCAGGCCCGTGGCGATGAGCTTTTTTATAAGTTCCAACCGGAAATTCCGAGATGTGGCAAGCCGTCGTGTTTTCCGACAGCTCAAATTTGATGTTGCTGCCGCCGGCGCCGCGCTCTTTGTATTCGAGCAGCTTAAAGCTTCGCGCGTCCGGAACGAAGTTGGTCTCCCAGACATTGCCGGCAAACTTGAATCCTTGATACTCACCCGCGTGCAGGCTTCCCTGCCCGTTGAAATAACCCTCCCGCGCGTCGAAGCGGTCCGCAAAGACAAAGTCATTATGGAAAATAAAGTCGAGATTGTGCAGCAGATTGATCATCGTCGGCGCGGTGGTAACCGCTAGATAACGAACCGGCTGGCTGCCGCTGCCGTTAAAGAGTTGGTGCCAGGTATTCAATGGCGGCGAGAAGAGCGATCCCGCTTGCCATTCGAAGGTCTGTTTATGGCCCGGACCGTTCCAGACTGTCGTGGCGCCGTGGCCGCCGATCACGTAAATAGTTTCTTCAAACAGCTGGCGCTGGGGTTTGAGGCTTTTTCCCGGAGCGATCTCACAGATATAACAATTGTTAGTCTGCCCGGCGCCTTCCATTTGGAGAAACGCGCCGTTGCCGCCCTTTCGTTCCCACCACGCGAGCTCAACACCGCGAATATCTTCGACAAAAAAAGTTTTAATAATGGGAATGCCCTCGCGGTCGAGCCATTTTTCATAACTGGTTTTGGCTACCTCGGTGGGCGGCGAAGATTCTTGCGGCGCGGGTTTAGCCATGGGTTTTTCCTCGTAAGAGCCATGATTGTTATCACACGGTCAGAATTGATTAAAGCGGTCTTTCGCTGCGATAGAAATCGTTGATTCCATTAACCACCGTTTCCTGCTGCTGAACCGTCAGTTCCGGATACAGGGGCAGGGCGAGCACCTGTGTCGCGATTAACTCCGCTTGTGGAAATTCACCGCCTTTATAGCCAAGCGAAGCGAAGCAGGGTTGGAGATGAAGCGGCAATGGGTAGTAAATTTCACTCTGAATTCCCTGGGCTTCGAGAAATTGTTTTAGATCGTCGCGCCGTTCGGCGCGAATGACGTAATTATTGAATACGTGCGATTTATCGGTGGCGGGCGCCGGGATGCTCAAGAGTCCTTTGCCGACAATACCGCTCTTTTCAAAAAGCCGCCTGTAGATTTGGGCTTTCTCTATTCTTTGATCGCACCATTCGTCCAGGTAACGCAGTTTGACCGCGAGCACGCTTGCCTGGATCGAATCTAGCCGAGAATTGATGCCGATGAGTTGGTGGTGATATTTGGTGGTTTCGCCGTGCATGCGGAGTTTTCTGACTTTTTCAGCGAGGTCTTCTCGGTCCGTCGTGACCAACCCGCCGTCACCGTAACCACCCAGCGTTTTGCTAGGAAAAAAGGAGAAGCAACCTAAATCGCCGACTGTCCCGGCATATTGGGTCTGGCCGTTGATCGAGGTTCGGGCGCCGCAGGCTTGGGCCACGTCTTCGATCATTTGGAGCTGGTACTCGTTTGCGAGTGTCCCAAGCTGCGTCATGTCGCAGCACTGACCGAAAAGATGCACGGGTAATAGCGCTTTGACCCGCAAACCGGTGACGCGATCGATTGACTGTTCTCCTTGAACGTAGAGTCGTTCCTCAAGAAAAGTTCTGATCGCCTCGGTGGAAAGTAAAAAGGTCCCAGGATCGATATCGACGAACAAGGGTCTGGCGCCAAGGCGTGTGATGGCGGATGCAGTAGAGAAAAAAGTAAACGGCGGGACGATGACGGCGTCGCCCGGGCCGATATCGAGCGCCATTAAAGCCAGTAGGAGCGCATCGCTGCCGGATGCTACGCCAATGGCAAAGCGGGCTTTAAGGTAATCCGCGCTCCGTTCTTCAAATTTCTGAACCGCCGGGCCCAGGATGAATTGTTGGCTTTCGAGAACCCCGTCGATGCCCTGATGGATCTCGCCGCGGAGTTTTTGGTATTGGGCCTGAAGGTCGACGATCGGAATTTTGTAACGGCCGGCGTTAGACACTGGTTTTGATCGCGGGCGACTGTCCCTTGAGCGTGCTTTCGGCGACTTCGGCGAGGAGCTGATCGTGTTCGTGATCCAGGGCAAAGACGCGGAACTGCACGACCTTGGAGGGAATGAATTCAAAAAGCTCGGCCAGTGACTCGTTGGTGATCTCGTCCGTGGACGGATCAAAAATGTGGATCTGCTTTTTTCCCATGGCGAATGGATTTTCCGGCCGGGGATCCTGGGTTGCCATATCGACGCGAAAGACTAAATCCCGGTTTGATCGGGGCAAGGCCGAGCGAATTCTTTTCTCCCAGTCGGTGTCCTGAATCAATGCGACGCCGTAGCTCAGCTCGTTTAACGACAGTGTACGATCGTAGGCCATTTTCCATTTCACTTCCCGGTGCAAAACCGTTTCCCATTCTTTGGCCAAGGCTTCGAGCTCGCCTTTCTTGCGCCGCCAGCCTGAAACCTGCTCGAGCAGCGACCAGTCTGTCAGATAGAGGTACTCCTCCATGTGCTCCAACGGGTTGCCTGGGAACACGAGCTTCATTGTTTCGGGAAAAATTTCTCGCAAATGCAAATCGATGGCGCGCGTAGTGCGATGGTAGTAAACGTTGGTGTAGAGATAGAGCCGCGCATTTAGAAACATGGTGAGCGCGCTATTGCCCGCCTTGTGAAGCGTTAATCCCTTGGGCGTAAAAAAAGTGTAGTGAATCAACCGCTCGCGATCGACCGGGCCGACGGCCACACCACACATATAGGAATCCCGCGATACGTAATCGAGATTGTCGAAGGTAAAAATGCCGCTCGTAAGCGGCTGCAGAAACCTCACCCAGGCGGGCTTGTGGTGATCTTCCTTGCCGGTTTTCTTGATTGGAAACGCCACGTCTTCAGGGCGTAGTTCCTCGCCGGCAGCAAACGGACCGCTCGGGCTACGCCGGAGCTGGCGAATAATGTCGCCGAGGTAGCGCTGAATCATCGCCTGGCCCAAATCTTCATGGGTCAGGTCGTAGTCGTGGAGAAAGTTGTCATCGAAGAAGTGTCCGAATGGGCCGTGTCCGACGTCGTGGAGCAAGCCGGTCACGCGCATATATTCCTCGATGAAGGGCAGCGATGGGCAGTCGTCGCCCAGAATTTTGTGCAACGACGGATAAAGGTGCTTGGCAAATTCTCCGGCGAGATGCATGGCGCCGAGGGAATGCTGAAAGCGGCTATGCTCGGCGGAGGGATAAACCCAACGGGCGCTCTGAAGCTGATAGATGTAGCGCAAGCGCTGCACCCAGGGAGAGTCGATCAGCGCTTTCTCCGTGACCTCTCCTTTGGTCTGCGGCACTGTGAACTGGATGTAGCGATGGATGGGGTCGGCGATCAACGCCGTGCCGTCATATTCACTATCGCCTAACTGTGACATACCTCTTTAAAGCTCAAAAATTAGCTGTGCGATCCACTGGTTGCCGGTTTTCTGCATGCGGCTTTGGTTATAGGCAACGGCGCTGATTTCCTGCTTAACCTCATGTCGATCGGGGTCAATTTTTTCGCCACAGACTTCCGCCTTTACAATGGTATCTTTAACCTCCCGAATAATGAATTCTTTAAGCATGAAACCGCTCCCTTGATAGAGATAGAGCAGTTCACGCATCCAATTAACGAGCAGATCGTCACGATCCGCTCCCTCTACTTCAAGCGGCATGCGTTCCTTTACTTCGATCTTTTCTACATCTGTCATGACGTCGAAAAGGGCGAAAGCCGAATTGGCAAACAGCTCGGCCTGTGAATTCCCCACCACTCTGACGGCCAGCTCTGATTGTCGGGCTGTCACGCGATAATTTTTTGGCGTCTCCATGATCGATTAAACCTTACGAAGCGGGTGAAATAAGTTCCTTTTTGGGCGCGTGGATTTCGAAGGGACGGCGGCCGAAGAAATCATCATCCAACCGTTGACGGATATCCGGGGAGGCATAGCATTGAATGCAGGTGATGACGTCAATGGGTTCGGTCAATTTAAGATACTGAACGGCAGGAATGTCTTCTTTAGGACTCACCAAGAATGTCCATTCTGTTTGGCCTGTGTGCAGCAAGTAATAGTCTACGGTGTAGTCCTTTTGCCGGTGAGTTGTCTCGCCGACATCTCTACCGCAGTGAGTGCACTGCATCCGTTGCCCACTTATACCCGGTTTATGAGGCTGGCCGCAAATCCCGCTCCGAATCCATTATCGATGTTAACGACGGTCACACCGGCTGCACAGGAGTTTAGCATCCCCAGCAAAGCGGACAGGCCGTTAAAGCTGGCTCCGTAGCCGATGCTGGTCGGAACCGCAATCACCGGCTTATCGATGAGTCCGGCGACGACGCTCGGTAGTGCGCCCTCCATCCCCGCAACAACGATCACCACCGAGGCTGCCGCCAACCGGGAGCTGTGCTGCAGTAGCCTGTGTATACCGGCCACACCTACATCGAACAGTTTCTCCACCCGGTTGCCCATCATTATAGCGGTAAGCGCCGCTTCCTCAGCCACCGGAATGTCGGATGTCCCGGCGCAAACCACCAGCACGGTGCCTTTGCCCCTAATCGCAATAGACTTATGGATCCAGGTGGCGGCTTTTGCGATAGGGTCGTATTTGAGACCGCTCACCAGCCTTTTGAGCAGAGCCATTTTTTCGGCCGTCAGTCGGGTAATGAGAACATTGCTTTTGCGCCGGCGCAGAGCCCGCACAATCGCGGCAATGTCTCTGGGCTCTTTGCCTGAACCCAAAATAACTTCAGGAAAGCCCTGGCGTAAAGCCCTATGATGATCGACTTTGGCAAATCCCAAGTCCTCGAACGGCAAGTGGCGCAGTCGGGCGACAGCGTCCGTTAAGGTTACCTTGCTTTCCTGGACCTTCTGTAAAAGTTCTAAAAGTTGTTCTGAGTCCATGCGTCGGTCTCAGCGTTCCAAGTCGCGATTATCTACTCGTTCTTGAAGTGATCATGGCCTTGGGAGCGAAGAGAAATTTGCTTGCCGGAATTATCGAGCACCTTGATACCTCGGGCCCGCGAGACACAGGTTCCTATCCGGGTAATATTAACGCCCGCCCGTGCCGGTAGATTTTCAATTCTCGAACGATTCTGCCGACGAGCGCAAAACAACAGTTCGTAATCTTCGCCGCCTGAAAGCGCGTGTTTGATATCGTCCGATCCTGCTAATGCGCGATAGGCTGGAGAAAGCGGTAGCTGGCTTTGCCAGACCGTCGCCCCGACCTTACTGGCTTTACAGATATGACCCAAGTCCTGCAGCAAACCATCGCTGACATCGATCATAGCCGTAGCCAGTCGTTCTCGCGCCAGCAGATCCCCAGCGACCATCCGTGGAGTGGGTTTGTGATGACGGTCGAGCAGATACCTTTGCGGCCCTGTAATGCGCCGCGCTTTATTTTTCTTAAGTAAATCTAGAGCCAGCGCTGAATCACCCACGGTTCCGGTGACATATATATCGTGTCCTGCGCTTGCGCCGCCCCGACTCACCGGATGATTGGGAGCGTGGCCGATGAGGCAAGCGGAAATGAACAGACTTTGAGCTACGCTTAAGTCGCCGCCGACTACGGCAACTTTATTTTTGGCCGCCAGTGAACCGACGCCGCGATAAAATTCTTCGATTTGCCCGGTGTCAAAACGGCTCGGGATTCCGAGGCCAAGAACGAGATAGGCCGGGATCCCCCCCATGGCCGCGATGTCGCTCAGATTCACGGCGAGTGTTTTATAACCGAGGTCAAAGAGCGACGTCCATTTGAGGTCAAAGTGTACGCCCTCAATTAGGATGTCAGTTGTAACCAGGGAGGATCGGCCTTTGTTCAGCAGGCACGCGGCATCGTCGCCGATGCCGAGGATGACGTTGGGGTTTTTTGGCGCGATGCGGCGAATCCGCTCAATCAAGGCGAATTCTCCTAATCGACTGAGTTTCATCGCGAGATCGCTGTCAACGTCGGTTGGTTAAAGAATGAATTCAGGTAAAGAGGCCGCGGTCGTCTCTAAAACAGCGCTCACAGAAACCGCTAGGGTCGTACCGGGAGAGGGCGATCGCGATGATTTTTTCGTGGCGGTCGCGGGAGTCGCTTGGGTCCTGAGTGCCGGTTTACCTTCGAGTTTGGCGCGGCATTGCGCTTGGCTGCACCTGCGCCGTTTTGCTTGTCCAATAGAGCGAACCGCAGTACATCGGACATGTCTTTGGCGACCACCCACTGGAGCTTGCGGCGCAGAGGCTTTGGAATTTCATCTAAATCTTTCTGGTTTCGCTCGGGAATCACAATGGTCTTAATACCGGCGCGAAAGGCGGCCAAAGATTTTTCTTTCAAACCCCCAATAGGCAAAACCCTTCCCCGGAGAGTAATTTCACCCGTCATGGCCACATCGCGACTCACCGGACGCTTGGTTAACGCTGAAATAAGAGCTGTCGCCATGGTTATACCTGCAGAGGGCCCATCCTTAGGAATGGCGCCGGCCGGAACATGAATATGAATGTCGAGCTTCTGATAGAAATCTTCGTCGATGCCAAGTTCTTTGGCGTGCGCTCGAGCGTAACTGACCGCTGCCTGAGCGGACTCTTTCATCACTTCGCCTAATTGGCCGGTCAGCGTTGGATTTCCGCCGGCGCGCCCCTTGGAGAGCGAAGCTTCTACGTAAAGAATTTCACCGCCGCTGCTGGTCCACGCAAGACCGGTGGCAACGCCCACTTCATGATGTTCTTGCTCGGTTTCAGGAAGAAATTTCGGCGCCCCAAGAAAGGAGTGAATATTCGCCCGGGTAATTCGAGTAAGCTCAGTTTTTCCTTCGGCCACCCGGCGCGCTACCTTACGGCAGATGGAAGCGATTTCACGCTCGAGATTGCGTAGACCTGCTTCCTTTGTGTATTCAGCGATAATCCGTAACACGGCATCGTCGGATAGCTCTAAATATTTAGTCGAAATGCCGTTGTCCTCGCGCTGGCGAGGAATAATAAATTTGCGCGCGATTTCCAGTTTTTCTTCATTGGTATAGCCGGAGAGTTGGATGACCTCCATGCGGTCGGCTAATGCCGGAGGAATTGGGTCGAGAAGGTTCGCCGTGCAGATAAACAGCACGTTAGACAAATCGAAGGGAAGATTCAGATAGTGATCGCTGAACGCATGGTTCTGCTCCGGATCCAGCACCTCCAGCAGCGCCGCCGAGGGGTCCCCGCGGAAATCCGCGCCGACTTTGTCAATTTCATCCAGCATGAACACAGGATTGTTTGACCCGGCTTGTTTAATCCCCTGAATGATTCGGCCCGGCAAAGCGCCCACGTAGGTGCGCCGATGGCCACGGATCTCCGCCTCGTCACGAACACCGCCGAGGGAGATGCGAATGAAATTTCGGCCCAAAGAGCGGGCCACGGAACGGCCCAAAGAAGTTTTGCCGACGCCCGGAGGGCCAACGAAGCAAAGTATCGGCCCTTTGATTTTCTTGCGCAGTTTATTGACCGCGAGATATTCTAAAATTCGTTCTTTGATCTTTTCCAGGTTGTAATGGTCTTGGTCCAGAACTTGTTTGGCTTTTTTGATGTTCAAATTATCTTTGGTTCTTTTGCTCCAGGGAAGATCGACTAACCAGTCTAAATAAGTACGAACCAAAGACGCTTCGGAAGATTCCGGGTGCATCTGATCGAGCCGGCGCAGCTGTTTGTCCGCCTCTTTTTTGACGTCCGGCGGCATTTTGGCTTTGTCGATTTGTTTCCGAAGTTCACTCATCTCTTCGGCGCGCTCGTCGCCTTCTCCCAGTTCCTGCTGAATCTGTTTGAGCTGTTCACGCAAGAAATAGTCGCGCTGGGTTTTGCTCATCTCTTCTTTGGCCTGGTTCTGAATGCGCGCCTGCATCGTCGATAGCTCGAGTTCCCGGCTTAGCAGTTCGTTCACTTTCTTCAGGCGTTCGATGGGATCGAAAATTTCGAGAATAGCCTGGCTCTCCTCGATCTTCAGGCGCAGATTGGATGCCACCAGATCGGCGAGCACGCCCGGATCGGTAATGTTGTCCGTCACCATGACGATCTCGGGAGGCAGGTTTTTGAGATTTAAAATCTGTTCAATTTTTTCTTTGGCCGTGCGCATCAAGGCCTCGACCTCGATGGGCACTTCCGCTAATGCCGGCTCGATGATCTTGCGGATTTTTACCTCGAAGAAGGGCCGCTCTCTAAGGTAGGTGTCAACTTCTCCCTTGGAGAGACCTTGGACCAGGATTTTAACGCGGCCATCGGCAAGCTTCAGCATGCGCATGATCGATGCGATGGTTCCGACGCGATGAATGTCGTCGGCGGCGGGATTCTCTTCGCCGGAATTTTTCTGCGATACTAAAAAGATCAGACGGTCTCGCGACAAGGATTCCTCGACCGCACGAATCGAGACGTCGCGACCGACGAAGAGCGGCAGCATCATGTAGGGGTAGATGACAATATCCCGAATTGGCAAAAGCGGTAGGACGTCGGGAATCTCAACGGGAGAATCCTTGCTCACCTGCCCCTCACTTTTCAATTCAGAATCGCTCATTAGTATGATCCTTTGTTAGCTTAATAACAGCTTGCAGACAGGTCAATAAAAATATTGTGCTTAGTTAGAAGGTGGTTGAATCGTTCGAAGATATCCGGAAGATTCTGGCGTGCGCCAGAGGTGGAAGATTAGCCAAATAACTCTTTGACCTTGTCGAAAAAGCCCTTGGCGAGAGGGTTCACATCTTGCCCGCCGAGGGAGGCAAATTCTTTTAACAGCTCCTTCTGGCGCGCCGTTAGGCGAGTCGGTGTCTCAACGGTTACGCAAACGTGTTGGTCGCCCTGGCGATATCCCTGGACATCCTTAACACCTTTGCCATTCATCCGAAAGACCTTACCCGACTGAGTACCGGCAGGGATCTTCATCTTTACTTTGCCGTCCAAGGTAGGCACATCGATTTCCGCTCCCAGAGCGGCCTCCGCGAAGCTGATAGGAACCTCGCAGATAATATCGAGGTTCTCGCGTCTGAAAATTGGGTGTGCCTCGACCTGTAGGACGACATAGAGATCGCCTGCTGAGCCGCCAGAAGGGGCACTTTCTCCCTCGCCACGAAGCTTGAGCCTCGCACCGGTATCAACGCCTGCCGGTATTTTAACATTCAGAGTGTGCAACTTGCGAATACGGCCGGTCCCACTGCATGTGGCGCACGGATCCTTAACGACGGTTCCTTGCCCATGGCATTGATTACAGGTCCGTGAAACACTGAAGAACCCCTGCTGGAAATTGACCTGACCTTTTCCCCGGCAGGTAGGACAGGCTTGCGGCGATGTTCCAGGTTTAGCGCCGTTGCCATGACAAGTCTCGCAAGTGCCGTGGCGCGGGATTTTGATTTTCTTCTCGGTGCCAAAAACAGCTTCTTCGAAAGAAAGCGTCAGATTGTAGCGGAAGTCTTCTCCTCGGGCTCGACCGCGTCGCCGTCCGGCGCCCGCACCGAAGAACTCGCCGAAAATATCTCCGAAGATGTCTTCGAAACCCGCCGTGAAGTCGAATCCGCCGCTAAAAGGACCACCATTGCCGAAAGCGGCGTGACCAAATTGGTCGTACTGCGCTCGCTTTTGCGGATCAGAAAGTACTTGGTAAGCCTCAGAGACGTCTTTGAATTTGTCTTCGGCTTGCTTGTTGCCGGGGTTTCGATCGGGATGGTGCTGAAGAGCAAGCTTGCGATAAGCTTTCTTAATCTCGTCGTCACTGGCCTCGCGGCCAACGCCTAATTGCTCATAGTAATCTATTTTTGCCACTCAACAATAACCTCTAAGAGATTTCTTTATAAAGAAGAAAGCCCCTCATCACAAGCTATTGTGAAGAGGGGCATCAGTTAAGTGTGCGATATGAAGCGTGGCGCGGAAATTATTCCTTGACTTCCTCAAAATCCGCATCTACGACATCATCCTTTTTCTTTTTGCTCTCATTCGCCGCCTGATCCTGATGTCCATCGGCGTCGGGTTGTTGCGCCCCCTGCTGTTGGGACGCCTTCGAATACATAGCTTCCGCGAGTTTGTGCGAAGATTGACTCAGCTGCTCTGCCGCAGTCCGCATCGCTTCGGCATCTTGGCCTTCCAGCGCTTCTTTAGCTTTCTTAAGCGCGGCGTCGATATTCTCCTTTACGCCGGCATCAAGATCGCTTCCGTACTCTTTAAGCGATTTCTCCGTGGAGTACACCAAAGAATCCAAGTGATTGCGGGCCTCCACCGTTTCTTTGCGCTTTTTATCATCAGCCGCATGAGCTTCCGCATCCTTCACCATCTGCTTGATTTCCGACTCATTGAGGCCGCTGGATGCGGTGATCTTGATCGACTGTTCTTTGCCGGTACCGAGGTCTTTCGCCGCGACATGAACGATGCCGTTCGCGTCGATGTCAAATGTTACCTCGATCTGCGGCATACCTCGGGGCGCCGTGGGAATCCCCACGAGATCGAACTGGCCGAGAAGCTTGTTATCCGCGGCCATCTCCCGCTCGCCTTGGAAGACCCGGATCGAAACCGCAGTCTGGTTATCTTGCGCCGTTGAAAAGACCTGGCTTTTCTTCGTCGGAATGGTCGTATTGCGCTCGATCAGTTTGGTAAAAACGCCGCCCAGAGTTTCGATCCCGAGAGATAGCGGTGTCACGTCGAGGAGTAGTACGTCTTTAACTTCACCCTTCAAAACCGCCGCTTGAATAGCCGCTCCGACGGCGACTACCTCATCCGGATTCACTCCTTTGTGAGGCTCTTTGCCGAAGATCTTTTTAACGCGTTCCTGCACTGCCGGCATGCGCGTCATACCACCGACGAGAACGACTTCGTGAATGTCGCTCGGGCTAAGGCCCGCGTCTTTCAACGCTTGTCGACAAGGCGCTTCGGTGCGGTCGATCAAGTCGGCCACAAGGGCTTCGAGCTTCGACCGGGTAAGCTTAATATTCAAATGTTTGGGCCCTTGCTGATCAGCGGTTATGAACGGCAAATTGATATCCGTCTCCATCGAAGAAGAAAGTTCGATTTTGGCTTTCTCCGCAGCTTCTTTCAGGCGCTGCAGCGCCATGCGGTCCTTGCGCAAATCGATCCCCTGGTCTTTTTTGAATTCATCCGCCAAGTAGTCAATAATGCGTTGGTCAAAATCCTCACCGCCCAAAAACGTGTCGCCATTGGTTGCCTTGACCTCAAAAACTCCTTCACCGAGCTCTAAAATGGAAACGTCGAAAGTCCCGCCGCCCAAATCGAAGACGGCGATTTTTTCATCTTTTTTCTTGTCCAAGCCATACGCCAATGAAGCTGCGGTAGGCTCATTGATGATGCGCAAAACATTTAAGCCGGCGATCCTCCCGGCGTCTTTAGTTGCTTGTCTCTGGCTGTCGTTAAAATAAGCGGGAACCGTGATGACCGCTTCCGTAACCTTTTCACCGAGGTAGTCTTCCGCGGTTTGTTTCATTTTTTGCAAAATGAAAGCTGAAATTTCTGCGGGACTATACTGTTTTCCCCTGATCTCTACCCAAGCATCGCCATTTTCATTGCGGGCAACCTTATAGGGCAAAACCTTGAGAGCTTTCTGAACCAGCGGATCATCAAAACGTCTGCCGATGAGCCGCTTAACTGCAAAAATGGTGTTTTCCGGGTTGGTAATCGCTTGCCGCCGGGCAATCTGCCCAGCCAATCGTTCGCCACTATCCGTAAAAGCAACCACTGAAGGTGTGGTTCGGCTACCCTCTGAGTTGGCAAGTACGTTGGGATCGCCCGATTCCATAATTGCCACGCAGGAGTTAGTCGTTCCGAGATCAATTCCAATCACCTTTGCCATCTGTAACTCCTTAAATTGCGAATATATTTAAAATTTATTTAATCATCGGTCGGCCCATTTTCAACCTTGGTGCCGCCGTTTTTTTTCCCCTGTGTTTTTGAGGATGTAGCTACACTTACCAGTGCGGGGCGAAGAAGCCGGTCATTCAATAGGTAACCTTTATGAAATTCGTCAATAACGGTATTGGGCTCGTGAGTTTCAGTTTCAACCTGAGACATGGCTTCATGTTTCCCCGGGTCGAATAGTTGCCCCGCGGCTGCTATCTGCGAAACGCCATGTTTGCTTAAAACATCGAATAAACCTTTCAAGACCAACTCTACGCCTTCGACCAGCGGTTGGCCGTTTCCCCCGCCTTTTGCGTGAATTACTGCGCGCTCCAGATTATCGATTACAGGCAAGAGGTCTCTAATTAAACTCTCGTTCCCAAAGCGAACCGCTTCTTCCTTCTCACGAATCGCCCTTTTTTTGAAATTCTCCAACTCAGCGGTCTGCCGCAGGAAACGCTCATAATTGTCTTTAGCTTCCTGCTCTTTAGTCTGAAGCTGTTGGCGGAGGTTTGACACTTCAGATTCCGTTGAAGCAACATTTTCAGACTGGCTAGATGGCGAAGTTTGTTCGTCCGTTGAAAGGTCGGCGAACCTATCATCATCGTTCTTTTTCATCTCTTCACTCATGTACTAGAATTTTTTTCCACTTAAGACAGCAAAAACCTAAGCATGACGCACCCTGCTGTCAAGCTGTGATTACCAAAATCTGTTGATTTCTCGCCTAGTTTTCATTGTCTGGATAAGGAAAAAATGATAGATTCGGCTCGGCTCGATGAAATGGCTCTATGCGCTTTAGGTATGCTACACCCGCTATAGTCTTGCGTACCCGGCCCTATGGAGAATCTGATAAGATTGTCTCCTTCTTAACCGAGAATCATGGGAAAATTACCGGCATCGCAAAGGGAGCCAAACGCTCACGCAAGCGCTTTGTAAACTCACTAGAGACGTTCTCGCTGGTGGAACTGCGCTTCCAAGACCGGCCCCACGGTAGTTTAGTTTTTGTTTTGGCTTCCGATCTACTATGTGGGTTCAGAAACTTGGCGTCGAGCTTAGAGAAAATCGCTTTTGCTTCGTACCTGGTCGAAATCACCGATGGACTCATCGGTGAACGCGACGAAAACCCGTTAGTTTTTCAACATCTAAAAAGTGGGCTGAATTTTCTCGAAAATAACCCCAGCTCACTCATGTTTCTCATCGCCTTTGAGCTAAAGTTGCTGCGCCTAACCGGATATAAGCCGTCCCTTGGCAACTGTATCCAGTGCGCTAAAGAGCGTGATGATGGTTTGCCCGTGCGCTGGAATTTTAGTCCAAAGGATGGGGGAATTTTTTGTCAGCGTTGTTCTGAAACGCGACGGGAGATCCTGCCGATTGGCCCAGCAGCCCTTACAGCATTGGCCGATCTCCAGGAGGAGAGCAAAGATTTTAGCTCACGGGTTACTCCATCATCTTCGGTACTAAAAGAGATTCGGTCGATCATAGTGCGTTTTATCCAGTTTCACATGGATAGAGACATTAACTCGGCTTCTTTTCTCTATCAGTTCTGTGCGCTTTGAAACGAGCGCAGACAATCCAACTTTTAGAGACAGTGTAGACTGTAATCTAATTTTTAGGGATGGGAATCATGCCGGTCAATCGGAAAAATATCTACTTCTTTGGTGCTGGCAAAGCCGAAGGATCGGCGGCAATGCGCAACCAGCTTGGGGGCAAAGGGGCCGGTCTCCATGAGATGACCCGTCTCGGCGTGCCTGTGCCTCCCGGTTTTACGATCACCACCGACGTTTGCACTTATTACTACGTCCATGATCACCGCTATCCGAAGGGATTGGCCGCCAATTTATTGGCGGCGGTCTCCAGAATGGAGAAAATTCTCGGTCGGCGCTTCGGTGTTGCTGAAAATCCTCTGTTGGTATCCGTCCGATCGGGAGCAAGAGAGTCGATGCCCGGTATGATGGACACAATTTTGAATCTGGGCCTGAACGATCAGACTGTTCAAGGGCTGATCGTTCGAACACAAGATGCGAGATTCGCCTTCGATTCCTATCGTCGGTTCATTCAGATGTATGCGGGTGTAGTATTAGGCATCAAGAGCAAATCCAAAGACGCACATGATCCCTTTGAAACCATCTTGGAGCAAAAGAAAAAATCTCGCGGTGTGCAATTCGATACCGAATTGAACGGCGATGATTTACAAGCGCTGGTTGCTGCATTCAAGTCAGAGGTCAAGGCGGCTTCAGGTAACGAGTTTCCGCAGGACGTTTACGAACAACTCTGGGGCGCCATCGGTGCTGTTTTCAACTCGTGGAACAACGATCGCGCCGTCGCATACCGGGACCTCTACCATATTCCGCACCACTGGGGCACTGCGGTAAACGTTCAAGCTATGGTCTTTGGCAATCTCGGCGAAAATTGCGCAACCGGCGTGGCATTCACTCGTAATCCATCCAATGGTGAAAAGGACTTTTACGGTGAGTTTCTGGTCAATGCCCAAGGAGAGGATGTTGTCGCCGGCACACGCACCCCGAAACCGATTGCTCATTTGAAGACCGCTATGCCTCGGCCTTATGCGGCCTTACGGAAAGTCGCGGGTCTTTTGGAAAAGCACTACAAAGATATGCAAGATCTGGAGTTTACGATTGAGAATGACAAGCTGTGGATGCTCCAGACTCGAACGGGAAAGCGAACAGGCTTTGCGGCAGTGAGGATTGCGGTGGACATGGTGGACGAGCGTATCATCGATAAGAAGCAAGCTTTACTCCGTATTGAACCAGATCACCTGAACCAACTTTTGCGGCCAATTTTCGATAATAAAGACAAGGAACAAGCCGCACAGGAAGGACGCATCGTCGCTGTCGGACTGCCGGCTGGTCCCGGAGCAGCTGCGGGCCGCATCGTTTTCCATGCTGAGGATGCTCTCGAATGGAAGCAAAACGGCGAGCGCGTTGTGCTCTGCCGAACGGAGACCAGCCCCGATGATATCAGAGGCATGGAAGCCGCGCAGGGAATTCTAACCGCGAGGGGCGGTATGACTTCTCATGCGGCGTTGGTGGCGCGGCAAATGGGTAAAGTTTGTGTTGCCGGATGCGAGGCTTTGAATATCGATTACGCGGCCCGGACGATGCGTGTAGGCGAGACGAATTTCAAGCAAGGCGATTGGATTTCTATCGATGGCAGCACGGGCGAGGTGATAAGCGGTGAAATTCGCACGTTGCCGTCGGAAGTTCTTCAGGTGCTTGTGTCGGGATCATCAGACGGAAAGAAATCGTTGATGTATCAGCATTACGCAAAGCTGATGAAGTGGGCCGACGCGGCCCGTAAACTCGGTGTTAGAACCAATACCGATCAACCGGATCAGGCACGGATTGCGAAAGCTTTTGGAGCCGAGGGAATCGGGCTTTGCCGGACCGAGCATATGTTTTTTCAGGCGGATCGGATTCAAGCCGTACGCGAGATGATTTTGGCGGACGATGAAGTCGGGCGCAGGCGGGCGCTGGCGAAATTGCTGCCGATGCAGCGGGAGGATTTCAAAGGAATCTTCGAGATCATGGGAGATCTGCCGGTGACCATTCGCACCTTAGATCCGCCCTTGCACGAGTTTCTGCCGAGTCGCAATGAGGAGATTGCCGAGCTTGCCGAAGTCATGAAGGTCCCAGTCGCGACATTGCGTAACAAGGTAAAAGTGCTGCAGGAATTCAATCCCATGTTAGGGCATAGGGGTTGCCGGTTGGGTATATCTTACCCTGAAATAACGGAGATGCAGTCGCGCGCGATATTCGAAGCCGCGTGCGAATTGCGCAAGGCAGGCAAGAATCCATTCCCCGAGGTCATGATCCCGTTGGTTGGTTCACGCGAAGAGTTGAAGATGCAACGCGAAATTGTCGAGCATGTTGCAAAGGAGACGATGAAAGCCTGGGGAAACAAAGTGCGATACTTGGTCGGGACCATGATCGAACTCCCGCGCGCCTGCCTGGTGGCCGACGAAATCGCGCGCGAAGCTCAATTTTTCTCTTTCGGAACCAACGATCTGACCCAAACTTGCTTAGGCTTGTCCCGCGATGATGCAGGAAAATTCCTTCCCACCTATGTGCTGAACGGTTTATTGGCAGAAGATCCGTTTGTCAGTATTGATCGTGAAGGGGTAGGAAGCCTAATGCGCGTCGCAGTGGCCAAAGGGAGAAAAGTAGATAAGAAGCTTGAGATGGGCATTTGTGGGGAACATGGAGGAGATCCCAGGTCGGTGCGTTTTTGCCATGAGATAGGTCTTGACTACGTTAGTTGCTCACCATATCGAGTTCCAATCGCTAAACTTGCGGCCGCCCAAGCCGCGCTGAATAAATCCTGATTTCAGCCAGTTCCATAGAGTAAAACTTCATTCTTTTTGGGGTTTTGTTGACAGATTTGCCAATGTTTAAGATAATTTGGCTTTTTCCGATTGCTAAATTCGCATGGAACAGCGCATCGCAGAGCTGCTCGTCCGGGGCGGCATTGTTACCCGGGAAGAACTCGGTCAAGCCCAAAAGAAAGAGCAGGAGAATGGCTCCAGCGTAACAAAGGAACTTGTTAAGCTTGGTTTTATCACAGAAAATAACCTCACCCAGTTTCTCGCCAAACAGTTCGGGATTGAGATCGTCGAGCTAAATCCTGGAGACGTAGAAGATGCGGTTTTCAGCTTAGTTCCTCCCCAACTGGTTCAAAAACATCAGATTATTCCGCTTAAACTTTTAGGTTCCACGTTGACGATCGCCATCGGAGACCCAACAGACTTCGTTGCGATCAACGAGATTAAATTCGTTAGCAGCTACGGGGTTCGCGTCGTCGTCGCCCTACCCTCGGCCATTAGAAAAGTCTTGGAGCATCGCTTTGGCGGTGTGAGCTATGACGAGGTGCTAAGAAAATTTGGCGATGGCGACATGGAGGTCATCCATGATCAGGAGGATGTCAATCTCCAAGAACTCCAACAGGCAACCATGGACGCGCCTGTGGTCACCCTGGTTAATGCTATTCTTGCTGATGCGGCAAAGCGCAGAGCGAGCGACATTCACATTGAACCTTACGAGAAAGTTTTTCGCGTTCGCTTTCGCGTTGATGGCGTTCTCCACGAAATCATGAATCCCCCCTTGAGGCTGAAGAACCCCTTGGTTTCACGACTTAAAGTTATGGCCGGTCTAGATATCGCGGAGCGACGACTCACTCAAGACGGCCGAATCAAGCTGAAAATGGGGATGAGTGGAGAGATGGATATCCGTGTCTCTGTGTTGCCCACTCTTTTCGGTGAAAAAGTAGTCATGCGACTTTTGGACAAATCCAATCTCCAACTCGACATGGCGAAGCTTGGTTTCGATCCGGCGGCGCTCAAAGACTTTCAGGAGGCAATCCGCAAGCCCTATGGCATGATTCTCATCACCGGTCCGACTGGAAGTGGAAAATCAACAACTCTTTACTCCGCGCTTACGGAACTCAACAAAACGGACGTGAATATTTCAACGGCGGAGGACCCGGTTGAGTACAACTTGATGGGGATCAACCAAGTTCAAGTTAAAGAACAAATTGGATTGAACTTTGCCAGCTGCCTACGATCTTTCCTGAGGCAAGATCCAGACATCATCATGGTGGGAGAAGTTAGAGATTTGGAAACTGCGCAGATCGCAGTCAAGGCGGCTCTCACCGGTCACTTGGTCTTAAGCACCTTGCATACGAATGATGCCCCCTCAACGATCGATCGTCTCATTAACATGGGGGTTGAACCTTTTTTACTCACGTCATCCATCAACATTATTGCAGCTCAGCGTTTGGTTCGACGAATTTGCGATAACTGCAAGGAACCCGTTGATGTCAACGCCGAGGGATTGATCAATTTGGGTGTTGATCCTGCCGAGATTGGTTCCGGGTTTCAGACGTCCCATGGAGCGGGATGTACGGGTTGCAACGGAACTGGCTACCGCGGCCGACTGGCGATTTACGAGATCATGGTCATGCACGAATCGCTTAAGGAATTGGTGTTGAGGGGCGCATCCGCAGCGGAGATAAAACGCGAAGCGGTCAAATTGGGAATGAGCACGCTGCGCATGAGCGCGCTGCAAAAAGTTCGCGAAGGGTTCACCACCATCGATGAAACTATCCGCGTGACAGATGCAGACAAGGGATTTGGATCCGTTTTTTCATTGGGGTTTTAAGGTTGCAGCATGCCGTTGGTCTCAAAGTAAAGGCATTCTTTCAAGTTGTGAATTTCCTCTTGCGTTCTGATAAGTCCACCGGCTCAGGCACGGAAAGGAGTTAAGTATGCCTACATTTGTTTGGGAAGGTAAGACAGCTCAAGGAAAAGTTCTGAAGGGTGAGATTGAGGCTCCTAATCTCGAGGCCGTGTTCGCAGTCCTTCGCGAGCGAAGAATAAGGCCAGTGCCTACGCGGGTGCGTGAAAAAGGGGTTGGCTTAGAGAAAGAATTAAAAATTCCCGGCCTTCGCGGCAGTGTGAAGCCTCGTGATTTGTCGGTTTTTACTCGCCAGTTCGCCACGATGATCGATGCGGGTCTCCCGATTGTTCAGTGTTTGAGCATTCTCGGTGAGCAAGTCGAGAATAAGGCTCTCTGTGTCGCGCTGCGGTCGATCAAAAGGGACGTAGAAGGCGGAGCGACTCTCGCGGAATCGCTTAAGAAGCATCCGAAAATTTTTGATGATCTCTATGTAAACATGGTCGACGCTGGGGAGGTGGGCGGCGTCTTGAATACCATTTTGAACCGGGTGGCCATGTTTATTGAGAAAGCGAGCAAACTGAAGAAGAAAGTCAAAGGAGCGATGATTTATCCCACAACAATCGTAGCGGTCGCCGTGATTGTTGTCACGATTTTACTGATCTTTGTAATCCCAGTCTTTGCCGACCTTTATAAAAGTATGGGGAAGGCGCTTCCTGCGCCCACTCAGATCACCATTAATATTAGCAATTGGTTTGTGGCGACTTGGTACTACTTAATATTCGCGCTTGTAGCCACGGTTGTATCGATTTCTTGCTACTACAAAACCGAGCCGGGAAAACTGAACGTTGATCGGCTACTTCTTAGATTCCCCGTCATTGGTGATCTGCTCCGCAAGGTTGCGGTTGCTCGATTCTCGCAGAACATGGCGATTTTGTTGAGCTCGGGAGTTCCTATCCTGGACGGCTTGGCTATTACTGCCAGAACTGCGGGTAATAAAGTTGTTGAAAAAGCCATAATGCAAAGCCGCGTTAGTATCAGCCAGGGTAAAACCATTGCCGAGCCTTTGAAAGAGAGTCGAATATTTCCGCCGATGGTATGTCAAATGGTATCGGTCGGCGAAAACACTGGCGGTCTCGATGGCATGCTCACCAAAGTCGCTGAGTTGTATGAAGAGGAAGTGGACGATGCCGTGGCCAATTTAACGGCATTAATGCTTTCCAGCACATTGGGATCCTAAGCTTAGAATTCCACGTGGACAAGTTGTCGCG
>JADMIO010828169.1_pt1 | contig 92250 bp, 88 predicted proteins | sample 8958161 | NCBI WGS metagenome assembly JADMIO01 (sample SAMN16585339, study PRJNA669376) | soil metagenome | isolation source: Crop rotation soil | place: USA: Cullars Rotation, Alabama | collected 2011
GGCCGCGACTTCAAGTCACGTGAATTCCAAGCTTCGGATCCCACTGTGCTGGAAAGACATGCTTCATCCGCCAGTCTTGTTACCAAATCCGGCGGTATGGCACCCTGCGACAAAACTCCAGAACCATTGGAAGCAAGCCTGAGCAGATCAGCTACACGGAAACGATACAACCTGGTGAAAGCATCGAATACAGCTGCAACCAATAAAGCTCCCCGATCATGTGGTTCAGTCAGCGTATGATATTTACTGGGGTCCGGCGTAACCATTTTTGGTTTTCCATCTGCATCGTTCTCCACCAAAAAGCTTCTTAGCGCACGCCTGTTACCCGACATTGATTGTCCAAACTGAATCGCGAGGTCACCCAATAAATTCTCCGGAGATAACAGGTCCCCTCTCGAATTACGGATCTGCTCCTGTACAACAGTTTTAAATGTAAATCGCTGTAATAATGCTATGATATCAGAAAATCCCTCATGAAAAGCCAGCATATCCGTATTTGTTCCTTTGATCCAGTAGGGATGAAGGCTATCAAGGATGGCATGCGTTGTTTCGTGAGCAACAATATCCGGCGACAAACATGTAAATACTGCAGCCCCCGGAACATTATTACCTGACCATTGCTCTGACGCCTGGAAATATCCAAATAATAAAGCTAGCTTCTGTGGAGAATAAAATGCATTTTGTTGCCGGAGTGCATGAGGATAAATCCGCAGCCGCTCTACAAATTCATTTTTGAACTCGTCATTTTCTTCAACCGTTCTCGACCAGATCAGCTTTCTTCCTAATGCCTTTTCAAATTGTTCAATGACGGTCATTACTACCGCATACACCTGTTGCTGATGAAACCGCGGATCTCCTTCAGAAAGGTCGAGACCATAATCTGCGAGCACATAATTCTGTTCCAGGTTGATCGGTGTATAATACCTTTCTTTGGTCGGATCATAATCGATCACTTCCACATATTCTCCAACAGGTCCCGGACTTGTATCCTCCCATCGGATCTTATAAATTACTTCATTGGTTTGTCGGCGGCTGATCGTAGAAGAAAACGATGGATCAAAAGCATAGCCCCGAAGCTTGCGGTAAGGTGGCTTGGTCATAAGAGCTGCTTTAGAAATGCTGTTAAATGTAAATGCTTCCGCCAATTCAGAAAATAACCATTTTATGGTATGGTCCTATAAGCGGTTCAACCGGCCCCCGTCCACTTCTATTAATGCTCCCTGCACAAACGCCGCATCATTCGAAGCTAGAAACGCCGCCACCGCTGCAATATCCTCCGGCTTGCCTACACTATCCTTACTTACCTGCTCCAATCCGGCTTTGATATTCGGATTTTCCCAAAGCATGGGCGTATCAATTGCCCCGGGTAATATGGCATTCACCCTTATCCCTTTTTCCTTTCCTTCTATAGCAGCTGATCTCGTTAAAGAAACCAGGGCCGACTTGGCAGTTGCATAGGAGCTTACCATCGGTGTTGTTTCTATTGCATGTATGCTCGATATGTTTATGATCGATCCACCTTCTTTCATATTAAGGAATGAATACTTGGTGAAATAAAATGCTCCCATCAGATCGATGCTTAATATTTTATGCCAGTCCTCCGTTGTATGCTCTTCCAGCTTTTTAAATATCATCAGGCCTGCATTATTAATAACTATATCTACTGTCTGAAATCTTTTGATCGTTCCCTCAACGGCCGACTTCACCTGCTCTTCCTTACTGACATCACATTTACTTGTCATAACCCTTTCGGGACGACCCAACTTGTCAGCTGCCTTCTGCAACGCATCTTCATTCAGATCTGCCAGTACTACATTCGCACCTTCATCGATAAACCGTTTGCCTATAGCTAATCCGATCCCTCCTGCTCCACCGGTTACGATCATTGTTTTATTACTGAATCTCATTTGCTTTCCTTATCTGCTTTTAATAAAGAAGCCGTTCCTTCCTTATTCAGTTTTTCTCTCTTCACTTTTTGATTGCTCGCTCTTTCATCTGACTCCTCTCTTGTACCGTCCGGCATATGAACCGGCACACTTAAACAAATACTTTCTGTCGGCAATATTTCACTCCAGTCCCTGATCAATTGCTTATACGCTTTTCCTACTGCACGGATATTCCTGTCCAGATCATACAAGCCCAGAGGACTTACCCTGTTATTATTTTCCCGCAATGCTGTATCCCAGTCCACCTGGTCCGTCAATGAATACCAGGTAAATCCGACAATGGGCAATCCATCATTCTTTACTCTTATCACATTGGCCCACTCTTTCCATAACCAGTTCACTGCTTCATCTCCCACCGGCCCCTCTTTAATATTTGTTTCGGTATGCATGATCGGCAACTTATACCTGTCATAATAATAACTGGTGATCACATGATATCCGAAAACCTCTCCGGCTGCTGAAGTCTTCCCATTAGCAGTAACACGGTGCTCATTAGTGATATAATAATCATTACCCATGATACAATGCCGCTTCATATGATTGTCGAGGAAAAAATGATACTCATCCCTAGTCATTCCATTATCCATCAAGTACTCATACATCTCCGACTCGATCCTTTTTCCATAATTGAGATCGAGGGATAAATACCTGCGTGCATTCATGAGCTCGGCAGGCTTGATCGCTTTGGGATTCTCTGCATGAAAATATTCGGATGATTCACTCTGAATAAAGATCGCATCCGGGTGAACATCTATGATGGCCTGCATCGCAAGTACATTTGCCTTGACAATATTCTTCAACGCAGTTACGAATGAACGGTCAGTGCTCATTTGTTCATTCCACCATCCATAATAAGCAGAGAACAATGCACAGATATACATTTCATTGACGGGAGTATACAATTGCACCCAGGGAAACTTCTTTGCAAATGCATGGGCATATTTTGCAAAAAGTTCAGGAAAGTCCGGATTTTGAAAATTACCGATCCAGTCGGGCACTCCAAAATGACAAAGATCAACGATGGGAACAATTTTATGATCCCTGAGATACGTCATTGTATTTTGAGCAAACTCAAAATCATACTTCTCATCTCCCAACCATGTTTTGTATAAGGGCGGACCATAACGCAAAAATTGTATGCCCAGGTCCTGAACGAGCTCAAAATCCTTCTGCCAGTATTTATAGTGCCCGCATTTTTCCATTTCATCCATACGGGTACGTCCATTGTCAATAGTGGGTGTACTATTCTCGATTCCCGTGGCAAACATGAACTTTCTAGCCATATATCATTCATATCTTAATGCTTCAATCGGATCCAATCGCGACGCTTTCTGCGCCGGATAATAACCAAAGAAAATACCGGTGACCGCACAGACTGCAAATGCCAGTATGATGGACGATTCTGAAACCAGAGTAGGCCACGATAGGAAATAAGTGATGAGCCTGGATGAGATGATACCAAACAACACTCCCAGCAATCCCCCGGTAATACTTATCACTATTGCTTCAATTAAAAACTGTAATAGTATATCCACACCTCTCGCGCCGATGGACATTCGCAATCCTATTTCCTTCGTCCTTTCGGTTACAGATACATACATAATGTTCATGATCCCGATTCCGCCCACTAACAATGAAATTCCTGCTATCGCCGCCAGCAATACAGTGAGTAACTGGCTGGTACTGCTAAATGTATTGATCAGCTCCGCCTGCGTTCTTACCGTGAAATCGTCATCGGCATTATTACTTAGTTTATGCGAACTTCTGAGCGCCTGTTTTATATCTGCTGTGGCAGGTTCAGAACTCTCTTCATTGATGGCCGATGCATATATCGTTTGCACATAAGTGATCGCCAGCAGTCTTTTCTGCACAGTAGAAAAGGGAGCCAGCACAATATCATCCTGGTCCTGTCCGAATGCATTCTCTCCTTTTTCCGACAACACTCCAATTACTTTAATAGGGATCTTATTGAAACGAATGGTTTTTCCTACCGGACTTTCATCGGCATCAAATAAATTTTCTTTTACCGTTGCCCCGATCAGACAAACTTTCGCTGCACCATTCACATCTGATTCTGTAAATGATGATCCATCCGTTACCTGCCAGTTACGTATCGTTAAAAAATCGGGACTCACCCCCTGCATGGTCGTCGGCCAGTTCATCGATCCATTAATTGCTTGTCCCCTGCTCTGTACTGCAGGAGAAACTGCATTGACATATTGCGATGAATTCTGAATTGCATTAACATCATCAAGTGTCAGGGTTTGCAAACTCGATGATTCCTGTCTTACTGGTCCTCCCTGGTTTTGTCCGCTGCTCGGACGGATCGTGATCATATTCGATCCCATTCCTGATAACTGGTCCTGTATACTTTTCTTCGAACCCTGTCCGATCGCTACCATGGCAATCACTGCTCCCACACCGATGATAATTCCGAGCATGGTGAGAAAGGCCCTCATCTTATTCCGTTGTATGGCCCTGAATGCTATCCTTAATAAATTAAGCAGCTTCATGTTCATTCGTTGCCGGCAGCGATGCCAGCATATCTTTTGCAGATCGTATGTTCTGATTTCTGCTGTCCTTAATAATGTTTCCATCTTTCAAAACAATGGTTCGGCCGCTGAATGCCGCTATGTCGGGTTCATGCGTTACAAACACAATTGTTTTTCCCTGCTTGTTCAAATCCTGGAACAATGCCATGATCTCATAAGAGGTTCGGGTATCCAGGTTTCCTGTCGCTTCATCTGCCAGTATCATCACCGGCTGATTGACCAATGCTCTTGCAATAGCAACTCTTTGCTGCTGTCCGCCGGATAGTTGATTCGGTAAATGGTCCATTCTTTCAGAAAGTTTTACCGCTTCGAGCGCCTGCTTCGATAACTGATGTCTTTGACTGGCGCTGATCGTTGCATTGTATAATAATGGCAACTCCACATTTTCCATTGCAGTTGTTCTTGCCAGTAAATTATAAGCCTGGAAAATGAATCCTATTTTATGATTGCGTAATCGTGCCAATTCATTCCTTGAAAGATCTTTTACATTGACACCATCCAGTAAATAATTTCCGGAAGTAGGTTTATCCAGGCATCCCAAAATATTCAGCAAGGTTGATTTGCCTGAGCCACTGCTTCCCATGATCGTTACGAATTCTCCCTGCTCAATAAAAAAAGACACTCCCTTGAGCGCTTTCACTATTTCTCCGCCCATCTGGAATTCTCTTCTAACATCATGTATGTCGACGATCCTGTTAGCCACGCCTGTTTCCTCCCCTGTTATTGTTTTGTCCGCCCCTTCGTTGAGGCATAAACGGACTTTTTTGTGTATTCGTACCAGTTGTTGTTCCGCTTTGTTCAACCCCGGTCACTACTTTATCTGTAACAGACAATCCGCGCAGTACCTGTACAGAAACACCATCTTCCAGTCCGGTAATGATTGAACGACGTGTTAATGTATTTCCATTCAATATCCATACAGATGCCCGTTTTCCGCTGTTGGAATCCCTTGCCATATAGGAATCCGTTTGCCTGTAACTACCGCCGTTATTGGTGTAGCTTCTTTTTGTTTCGGAACGATTTCTTCCTCTTGAACTATCGACGATCGTATACTTTTTCATCATCGCCGAATCGGGTTTGAATTTCGTAGCCCGTGCAGAGATAAGCATAACACTGTCCGCTTCCTTTGTATAAATAGAAATACTGGCTGTCATGCCTGGCTTGAGTTTCAACTGATCATTCGGAGCATTGATGATCGTGGTATAGGTTACCACATTTGATGAAACATTGGGCTGAAGTCTGATGTCCAGCACCGTTCCATTGAATACATCATCCGGAAATGCATCCACTGTAAAACTCACCCGCTGTCCCTGTTTTACATTTCCTATATCCGCTTCATCCACTGCTGCCCTTACCTGCATATGGGTAAGATCTTTGGCAATGCTGAATAAAGTGGGTGCACTAAGGCTGGCGGCTACTGTTTGTCCTTCATTCACATTCCTGGAAAGAACGGTTCCTTCAATTGGAGAGTAAATATTGGTGAGCGAAAGATTTTTTTGTGCGGCCGACATTTGAGAACGGGCAGACACCAGGTTTGCGTTGGCAACGCGGTAAGCATTTTCAGCAGTTTCCAATTCAGCTTTGCTGATGGCACCTGCATTGTATAATTGTTTCTGACGGTTCACGTTTTCTAATTGGTAGGTAACCTGGCTTTGTGCCTGTTGCACTGTTCCCATCACCTGTTGAAGCTGCGCGTTCAATAAAGTTTTATCCAGTTCAGCCAACAGCTGCCCTTTTTTAACTTTAGAATTAAAGTCCGTATATATCCTGCTGATTGTTCCTGAAACCTGCGTACCGACGGCAACGGTATCCACTGGTTGAACAGCACCGGTGGCAGTGATTGCATTGGCGATATAACCATAATGAGCTGTTTCGGTCGTTAATACTATATTGACCTCCCTATGTTTTGCACGCCATATCCAAATGATGGCGATCACTGCAACGGCGGCTATGCTGATCCCTATTATTTTTTTTCGCTTTTTCATTTTCACTATTTATAAACTGATGGGCTCTCCCATATAAAATTGGTAGATCTTGGTATTAAGAATTGTGTTGTACTTGGCCTGGATATAATTCTGCAGAGCCTGTATATATAAATTTCTTTGCACCAGCAGGTCCAGCGTATTAATTGCACCTAATCTTAATTGTGCTAATGATATATCGTAGGCTTCCTTGTTTGCTCTCCACTCCGTTTCTGCTGCTTTATACTGGGCATGGGCATTGAGCACTGCGATATATGCACGTTCCACTTCCTGGCTGAGGGTTATACGTGCCTGTTCTAATTGAAGGCGGGACTGATCAATCAAGATCTTCGAGCGTTCGACACTTGTTTTTGTCGCTCTGTTATCAAAAATGGGAATGGAAAGCGTGACATTGAATCGTTCAAAAAGGTTATTACTGACCTGGTTGAAATATTTTTCATCGCGATTGTCGGAATACCCCGTTGAAATGGACCCGCCGGCACTGATGGTAGGCTTGTAGCCCGCTCTTGCTTTTTGTAATTCTATTTCTGCGATCTGTGTTTGCAGCTGACTGTATTTTATTTCAGGCCTGCTTTGCAAAGCGATCTGCTGTGCTGTCATCAGTGATGGAATTGCCTGTTCTGCAATCAGTGTATCCGGAACAACAGGCTCAAAATTGATTGTAGCGGGTAATTGCAATAATTCTTTTACCACTAATACATTTTGCCTGTATTGATTTTGTGCAGTGATCAGATTATACTGATCACCGGCGAGCTGTGCCTGTAACTGCAATAATTCTTTTTTGGAGATAGCACCAGCATTGTATTTTGTATTGCCGACGTCCATCTGGGTTTGTGATGAATTAAGCAGCTCTTCGATATAAACAATATTTTCCCGTGCAAGTAAGATGTTCAGGAAGCCAGTTGTCAGTTGTAATGTGATATCGTTTGAAGAAACATCCGCATTCAGATTTGCGGCGTCGAGTTGCAACTGATGTGAGCGAATATCAAATTTCACATATCCTCCGCGATAAAGAAGCAGGTTTGAATTCAACGAATAATTGCCCTGGAGATTCGCCTGTGTTTGAAAGCCTCCGACAACAGGATTTGTATTCCTGCTATGTGTCATCGATTGCGATGCATTACCTGTGAGATCGGGATAACGTGCTGCCTTGGCGAGTAAAAGATCCTGCTCACTTAAGCGCGTATCCAATCGGGCAATATTTACCTGAATATTGCGCTGCTTTGCATAGGAAATGGCGGTCGGCAGATCCATTCGAACCACCTCCGTATAGTAAGTGCTATCTCTTAGCTGCGCTGAAAGATTAACAACAATGAATGTACTTAGTACTGTAAAATAAAATCTCCTTCCCATAAAAAACGGGATTTAAATGATATAGCTGTTTTGGAGTGGCAGAAATTCTACATAAGAGTTGCAGGAGGTATACTAGAAGGACAAAACGTATACCATTCCTTCTTAGTTACCCGAAACAATTGACGTAAATGCATTAATAGAGCTTGCGGCATAATGGCCTTTAACCTTTAGCAGCTAACGCCTGAAGGCTAACCACTAACAGCTTCCACTTTACTAAATATTCAAGAAAAAGTGATCAAATCTGATCAAAATCTGAAAAAAACGGATCTAAGATTTTGTTCGTACGAAATTTATCCTACCTTTAGTTCATGAAAGGAAAGAAAAAAGAAATAATGCCTACGAAAGCAGAGCTTGAAATTCTGCAGGTATTATGGCAGCACGGCCCTTCCACCGTTCGTTTCGTAAATGATCAGCTGAATGCCGAACGCAGAGAAGTACAATATACCGGCACTCTCAAATTAATGCAGCTGATGGTGACGAAAGGAATGCTGGACCGCGATGAAAGCCAGATGAAACATTTATACCAGGCTTCTATCGATGAGAAAGTTACCAAAGGTGCTGCACTGGATCAGTTCATGGACCTGCTCTTTGATGGCTCTACGAGCAAACTCGTCATGCAGCTGATGGATGGGAAAAAACCTTCGGGTGAAGAACTGAAAGAACTCAAAAACCTGATCAGTAAACTCGATAATAAAAAATAGTTTATGTACACAGCAACCGGATTTGAAGCGTTTGTCAGAGCATTAAGCTGGACCTTCATTCATTCTTTATGGATCGGATTGATCGCTGCTTTCCTGGCAGGTGTTACGATCCTTGCAACAAGAAAAAGATCTCCTTTAATTCGTTATAATATATTAACCAGCCTGATCTTTTTGTTCATTTGCTTTACTACCATCATTTCTATTAATGAGTTCAGGGCAGCTTTTGCAAATCCTTCTTCCAACAACATACTGCCGGGTACAAATAATAACACGGTAAATGCCATTCCTGTATTAGAAACTTACAGCAATGTGATCAACAACGCCATTAGCTTCATTAACCGGAATGCAAATTATTTGATGATCATTTGGTTTTCCATTTTTGTTTTCAAAATGATCCGCATCCTTCATGGTATATTACGCACAGAGCGGCTTCGCTCCAGCAATCTCTCCCCTGTTCCGGCCGAATGGTTATTGCGTGCAGAAAATTTAAAGCATCAGCTGAATATCCGGAAGCCCATCCTGCTTTTCGAATCATATCTCGTAAGGATCCCTGTTACTTTGGGGCATCTCAGGCCAATTATATTATTTCCTGTAGGTGCCATGACCAGTATGCCGCCTGCCCAGTTAGATGCTGTGCTGCTGCATGAGATGGCACATATAAAAAGGAATGATTACCTGATAAACATTTTGCAATTGCTCGTTGAATCCATATTCTTTTTCAATCCCTGTGTTCTCTGGATCTCCTCTCTTATCCGTAAAGAAAGAGAGAATTGCTGCGATGATCTGGCTATAGGTAAAATGGATTCACGCAAAGAATTTTTAAACGCGCTGATTTCCTTCCAGGAGTTTGCTTTCGGAAATGTGCAGGTAGCACAGGGTTTCGCCGGATCGAAAACAATGCTGCTTAATCGTGCAAAACGCATCGTGTATGATTATAATTCATCGTTAAGCAAAACTGAAAAGAAATCATTGTTCATTGCTCTTGCATTCCTCGCTCTTTTAGCTGTCGGTTCGGGAGGAAAGGATAAGAATAACAGCCTGCCGGAAGTGGTGAAGCGTTTATACATGAATAACACTGCAGTAAAAAAAGATCTTCCGCCAACAAACAGAAACAATCAGGTACCTCCCCGCATAAATTCTAATATAGTAACGAAACCTATACAAGACACGAAACCAGCCCCTGTGCGAAAGGACACTGATATCGTTATTACCATTGACCCGAATCCTTATAAACGTTTTGTGATAAGAGACCAGGCAGGCAATATCATCAAGGATTCGGCCAATATGCGGCCCAGGCCTGTTTTCTCCAGATCGAACCGTACCATCGCCAGTATTATTGAAGATTTGAAAAAAGAAGGACTGATCAAAGATGAGGGAGAGAAATTCAAATGGCATCTGTGTAATGAAAAACTGGAAGTAAACGGCGTAGAACAACCGCCTGAAATCCTTAAAAAGATCCTTACTAAATATATTGATCCATCATTCGAGCATATCAATATTTATTATGTATGCTGTGATTAACAGCTAGCTGATTCTGACAACAATATTATTCACCTGACAAATCATAAGCAATTATGAAACGGAAATGCTTTGCCCTTACTGTTGCGATTGCCCTTTATTTCTTCTCCGCTGTCGCCCAAAAAACGGATACCTTAATGGAGAATGTAACCGTAAGAGGACATAAACCACTCTTCGAGCAAAAGATCGATCGCCTGGTTGTGAATGTAAACGCAAGCATTACCAATGCAGGTTCCAATGCACTGGAAGTTTTGCAGAAAACTCCCGGCGTGCTTGTTAATGATAATGGATCCATCATCTTAAAAGGAAGGTCCGGGGTATTGGTGTTTGTTGATGATAAACAGATCTTTCTCACCGGCAATGACCTTATCAATTATTTACGCTCCCTCCCTGCTGAAATGCTCGATGTGGTAGAATTGATGTCTAATCCTCCTGCTAAATATGATGCTGCAGGCAGTGGCGGAGTAATAAATATCCGCCTCAAAAAAAGCAGGATCAAGGGATTTAATGGAAATGTATCTGCCAGTTATAGCCATGCTTATTATCCAAGGCCCAATGGAAGTTTCAATATTAACTTCAGAAGAAATAAGCTGAACTTTTTTTCATCGCTGGGAATTTCAAGGATCCATAATCACCGCATCCTTGAAATTCACCGTAAAATTTTTGAGAACGATCACACACAGCGATCAGCTTTCGATCAATCCACTTTAATACTGATCAAAGCGATGGCATATAATATGCGCTCCGGATTTGATTATTTCCTGTCTCCCCGCACAACGATCGGGTTTGTACACCAGGGCAGCATCGTCAATCAGAAAGATCTGCGGCAACTGATGGGTTCCGTTTACGGAAGCACCCCCTCCATTGATTCTATCATACAGGCAGAGAATACGGCCTCTCCGCGAATGCACTTTAATTCATATAATCTCAATTATTCGCATCAGTACAGGCAAACGGGCCGTTCTATAAGTTCTGATCTTGTCCTCATCAACTTCAATTCCAATAATCATGTTCAATTCACGAATAACATCCTCGATCCTGCTGGTAATCCAAAATCCAGCGATAAACTGAAAGGTGATCTGCCAGTACATATCCGGATCTACACCGCCCAAATAGATTATACGCAGCCATTGAAAAATAAAGGAAGACTTGAATTGGGCGCAAAAACAACCCACACGAATACAAACAACAGAGCCCTTTATGATAACTGGCAAAACAATCAATGGGTCCCGGATTATGATCGCACCAATCATTTTCAATACAAGGAATATATCGGTGCGGCCTATATCAATTTTAATAAAGAAACAAAACGAATTACCATTCAAACCGGTTTAAGATTTGAAAAAACCTGGCTGAAGGGACATCAGTTAGGAAATATTGTTAAGCCTGACTCCAGCTTCAAACAACAATACGCCGGATTATTTCCTACTGCGTATTTATCATACCGGCTCGATAGCACCGATAACAGAATCCTGATTTCCTATGGCAGGCGGATCTTTCGTCCTTTTTACCAGGACCTGAATCCCTTTCTCATTCCTCTTGATAAATTCACTTATTTCGCAGGGAACCCTGCATTAAAGCCACAGTATACTAACCGTTATGAGCTGTCCTGGTTATATAAAAATCTGCTCAACACCACTATACTTTATAGTGTTTCAAAAAATGTACAGCAGGAAACAGCTGAGCAAAAGAATTCGATCTTTATCAGCCGTAATGCCAATATCGGCCGGCAAGTAACAAAAGGTATTACAACCAACCTTAACTGGCGTACTTCAAAATGGCTAAGCTCCAACGTATACGTGCAGGTAATCAACAATCATTTCAAAGGAATCCTTTATGGACAATTGCTGGACAACCAGGCAACTTACTGGAGCATGAATGTGGTGAATTCATTTACATTCAATAAAGGCTGGGGAGCGGAGCTGAGTGGTTTTTATACTTCCAGGAACATCAGCGGACAATACATCCTGCTGCCCTGGTGGCAGCTGCATGCAGGCGTTCAGAAAAGATTACTGAAGAATAAAGCGACTGTAAGGTTCAATGTACGGGATATATTCAAAAGCATGCGGATTGGAGGAGACATTACCAGTATCGCGAATGCATCAGCATCCTTTCTCAATCATTTCGATAGCCGGAGCTTTACTTTAACCTTCAACTGGAATTTCGGAAAGAATACGAATATCCCGGAAAGAAGACAAACACGGGATACAGGCTCTGAAGAAGGAAGGGTAAGGAAAAATTAAGGAACATTAAAACCATTAAAATGAAAAATAAATTTTACGGCCTGGCGGTATTACTGCTTTCGGTAGTACTGATGAAAGACGATTATCGCATATGCATTACAGGTACTATAAAAAATGGAATGGTTCAGCTGCATTGCAATGCAGACGATCTGAATCCGCCTTTTCTGATCGAAAGGTCATTTGATGGAGAAAGATGGGGACCGATCGCGCTCATCAACAATGCAGAAGGAAGTGAATTCAATTATACTGATTCCATTCCGGTAAACGGTCTTTCATTCTACCGCGTGACAACCGATAATCCTTTATCTATAACATCCAACTATCTGACCATGGTTGTAGAAATCGAAAAGTATACTGTAAGACCAGCAATCGGCAATCCAAGATTTTCTATTTGCAGCGAAATGCCTGCGGATGTCCGTATACAGATATTATCTCTTTCAGGTGCACTGGAAAAAGAATTTACTACCAGGCTGACTAAATCGCCCATGGAATTGGATCTGTCTTCCATGCAAAAAGGTGCTTATGTGCTCAGGATCCGCGATACCGAAAGAACATATGGCTTTAAATTGTTTGTTCTTTAATGGAAAAACCGGAGATAAAACCCTATTCTCTTAAAGAATTGGCCGGGCTCTATAATGTATCAAAAAATACATTTAAGAAATGGCTGGAGCCTGTAAAAAGCCAGATAGGGAAAAGAGTGGGTTACTACTATAGTGTTCACCAGGTGGAGATCATTTTCAAACATCTTGGAGTGCCGGCTAGGCGATAGCCTGATCCTTAACATAATTAATGAGTGCCGAAGAATTCTTCAGCTTCAGCTTCTTTAATATATTATAACGATGCGTCTCCACTGTTTTAGCAGAAATATTCAGCGTTTTTGCTATTTCCCGTGAAGAATCTCCATTTTTGATACAAGCAATGATCTCGATCTCCCTGCTCGTGAGTGCGTTTATGGAATTGCCATTTTCATTATCTACCAGTTCCATTGATATATTGTTCTTGATCTCTTCACAGAGATATTTGTGTCCGGCATGAACGCTCAGGATCGCTTCAATCATTTCTTTCAACTCCGAACCTTTCGTTACATAACCCAGTGCACCCAGCTGCATGATCTTTTTTGCATAAGCTGGCTGTGTATGCATGGAAACGGCAAGTATTCTGGTGCCGGGAGAAAAATCCATAATTAATTGCGTGGCCTTCATCCCATCCATGCCCGGAAGATTGATATCCATCAATACAACATCCGGCAAAAGGATCCTGGTTTTTTCAACGGCCTGTTCTCCGGTACCGCATTCGGCAATGACCTTAAAACGGGGATCCTGATTCAATAATAATACCCAGGTCTGTCTTACAAGGGTATGATCTTCGGCAATAAGTATGGTAATTGGTTGCATAATCATTTTTAAAGGAGGGGCTTTGAGAACAAAGCCCCGTTTCCATTTCTATTCTATACCACTTTTTTCGTCAATCCATTTCCGTAAAGTCTCGATATACCTTGTCACGTCCTCATTCTCTTCAAGCGCAGTATACTTTTCAAAGTATTCCAGCGATAACGGATAGTTCTTTGTAATATTCGCTTCAAATCCACCCATATAACCATACGCCTTCAGCAGCATTTTTTTATGTGCCACTTTATCTTTCTCTCCCAATTCGATCACTTTTAAATAATGCGGAACCGCCAGGCTATCTTTCATAGTTGTATCTATTGCCGCTGCTGCCTGCGCTCTCCAGTAATAACCGAAAATATCTTCGGGATAGCGTTCTGTATAAATTCCAAATACGCTATCTGTCGCTTTGAAATCAGAGGCTTTATAATTGGCAAGTCCCCAATTGAACAAATCGATATTTGTCGGCTTTTCCTTCCACTGGTAATATTTACCTAACCACTCTGCCTGCAACGCGTAATTCTCTTCCTTACCATAAAGGGCTGCAATTGCTGAGGCATATTCTGCTTTATTTGGCTGCACTGTATCCATATCTGTTGCTATTTCATAGTATTTAATAACTGCTGTTTCCTGTCCGGGGATTTTTTCGCTTAATTGTCCCATAAACTGAAAGTCGGCTGCAATCGTTTTTGAAGGCTCCTGCCGGTCAAAATAATCTTTCATGAAACTTTGCGCATGCATAGTATCACCTGACCTTGCATAAGCATATGCGATCAGTTTGTATAATCGTGGCTGCACTTTGTCCTTTTCCTTTTCCATTAATTTCTGAGCCATCGTTATCGCTTTACTGTATTCTCCATTCAGGAAAGTGATGTCCGTCAACCGGTATTCATTCTCCAGCGAATAAGGAGTATTGGCAATATATTTTTCCAGGTATCTCTTTGCCAGCTTTGCATCGCGATAATAATAATGGTCATATAAAGCATCCAGTACCGGGGCATAATTAGAATCTATTGCATATGCCTTCATGAATTGCTCCATATAAACATCAGGGTTATTATGCCCTATAAATATTTTACCCAGCAGATAATAAGCCTTTACATTTCGGGGATCTTTTTTGATAGCTTCATTATACGCTGTATATGCGCGGCTGGCATCTCCCAGTTTCTTATATGCCTGACCCTCCAGTATATCGATAGTTGCATTATGCTTATCCTTCTTTTTTGCCATCTCCAGCCAGCTTAAAGCTTCATTTGCATTTCCTTCCTTTTCCTCAATAACTGCTTCCGACATTGCGATCAGCAATCCGGTATTCTTTTTATTCTTTTTATCCTCCATCAATGAAGCAAAAATGGCTTCTGCTCCATTCTTATTTCCATTATGCAATAATTGCCGCGCATTGGCCACTTGCATAAAGGGGTCCGAACTATCCTGCGCCAGGAGCTGAGCCCCCGAAGTCAGGAATACGGATATCAATATGATCAATTTTAATTTTGTCATTACTTCACATTTGGATTTTAAAATATTGTTTCAAGGGGCAACGGTCAGTACAGGAATATCAGACTCGCTGCAAAGCCATTTACCAGACAACCTGTTCCACCATCCTCTCAACCTCGATTCCTGCCCGGGATTAACCACAATCAAACCTGCCTGTATATCCTTTGCATAATTCAAAGCACTATTCGCCATATCCGGGTCCTCCCGGTAAGCACATTGAACTTTCAACGGACCTAATCCGTTCAGGAGCTGAAAAGCTTTTACCAGGTACCCTTCATTGCTCATCAGCACATTTTCATCGCAGCCCATCAGGTAAATGCATCCATTTGTTTCCAGTGATACATAGGTTGCAAGCTTTAATTTGTTCACAGGCAACAGATCATTCACCGGCACAACTATATTATGCAGCTGGCTTACATTAAACCGGCGCGGTATGGTCATTACCGGGCAATTGGTTTGTTGCGAAAGCTGATTGATACTGATCTTCCTGATCAAAGAAGTTCTCAGCTTCCTGTGACTTCTCGGTATCATCACCAGGTCTATATGCTCCGCGATCACTGCATCCTTCAATGCTGTCTGCCATCCTCCTGAACATACCGATGTAGTGACGAGCAAACCATCATTCAATTTTTGGCGCACGTAACCTGCCAGCTCATTCATTTCAGTTTCCAGTACCGATGTTACAGGTAATGGCATAGTATGGGCATGCAGGAGGTGGACATCACAACCAAACTTATTGGCTATCTGAATAGCCTTATCAGACGCCCACCTTGTGTTTCTGTTGAAAAGGACAGGTAACAGAATTTTTGAAAACAACTTTTGCATGCCCTCCTGAAGCTTTAGTACACTTGCAAATTATCTCTGTCCAATTAAAATCGGATTAAGCAGGAATTAGAATTGTATTAGAATCTATGCTTTTAGTGTAGGAAGTGTTACAAGTATGGATGTACCACCTTCTTTTTCAGAAAGGATCGTTAAGTTTCCTTTATGCAGATTGATGATCTTCTTCGTTAATGTTAAGCCCAACCCAAAACCAGGTTTGCTTTCAGCATTCTGGCCACGATAAAAAGGTTCATACAATCTTTCAATTTCTTCAGCTGGAAGAAATGCGCTTTTATTGCTGAATCTTACTTTGGTCTCTGTTCCATTGAAAGAAAGATCTACTCGGGTCCTGCCATCCGGGGAATATTTACATCCGTTCTCAATGATATTCTTAAATGCACTTTGGAGCAATAGTGTATTTCCGAAGACCATACATTCTCTTTCATCATCCGGCAGCTCAGAAAAATCGAGTTCCACCTTATACCTGGAATCCTGTTGCAACACATCGCTGTGTGCTTTCACCAGCACTTCATCGATGCGAATTCCTTCCAGTGAAATGGCACCATTCGTCCCTGCTTTCGCAATTTCCAGGAGATTCCGAGTTAATTGCTGAAGATCCTGGATGTCCTGTAATACCGATTCAAGCACCTGTTTATATTCCTGCGGCTTCCTGTCTTGCAGCAAAGCTACTTCCACCTGGCTGGAAATAGAAGTGAGCGGCGTAGATAATTCATGAGAAGCATTCGATATAAATCGTTTTTCCATCGCAAACGATTCTTCAAGCCGGTCGAGCAAAGCATTGAACGCTTCATTCAGCTGGGCGATCTCATCTTTACTTTTACCGGAATATAAGCGGTGTGAAAGATTCTGTGAAGTGATGAGCTTCATATCATGGATCGTTTCCTTTACAGGCCTTACGATGGATCTGGAGAACAAGTACCCGGCTAATAATGTAGCGATCATCGCAACCGGGAAATAAATAAACAAAACCTGTCGAAGATTATTGATGAAGGATTCCCCGGTAACGTCTTCTGCGCCCACCATCACAATAATACGGTTCTCAAAGTGAAACAGTCCAATTGTTTGCTTGCCAACAACCTCGTATATCTCGTCCTTATCCCTGACATCTGCCAGCCATTTTTTCTCCGGTATGATCTGGACTGCGTCCGAATCATGAAATTCATAGAGCTCATTGTAATTGGTATCATAAATGGCCACGCTCCTTTTATAGAGGACCGGAGGTGTGTTGGCGTCAAGTGATTTGAGCAGATTGCTGGTATCGGTTTTCAGAAAATTGAAAAGATAATCAGCACGTGCAGCCCGGTTTTTTATACGGGATCGGAAATCCCTGTATACCGTTTGCCGGCTGATGTTGAAAACAAGCAGCGACATACCAAGCAGAATACACGAAACTATACCGGTAAAAAGCAGGTTTATTTTAAAGGTCAGCTTCATCAGACAGAGTCTTTGAGCACATAACCCATCCCCACTTGCGTATGAATGAGCGGAGTCTCGAAGCCCTTATCAATTTTTTTGCGAAGGTAATTTACGTAGACATCAATTACATTGGTGCCGCTGTCGAAATCTATGTCCCAAACATTCAGCGCTATGTCAGCACGTGATAAAACCCTGTTCTTGTTCCGCAGGAAATATTCCAGCAGCTGAAATTCCTTTGCAGTGAGAGAGATCGCTTTTCCATCGCGGCTCACTTCCTTGCTATCAAGATTCATCACAACATCTCCTGCACTTAGCTGGACTCCGGGCGATACATTTGTGTATAAGCGTTTCAATAAAGCTTTGATTCTAACCAGCAGCTCCCTGAAATCGAAAGGCTTAATGATATAATCGTCCGCTCCTGCATCAAACCCTTCGATCTTATCATCGACAGAGCTCATGGCAGTGAGCATGATCACCGGAACATTGGGATTCAATTCGCGGATCTCTTTACAAACTTCATAGCCGCTTTTTCCCGGCAACTTGATATCCAGTAAGACTAAATTGAAAATTCCGTGCTTAAAAAGACGAAGTCCTGCCTGTCCGTCATAGGCTACCTGTGTGAAAAATCCATTTTCCGACAGGCCCTGTTTAAGGGAATCGGCAATCTTCACTTCATCCTCAATTATCAGAATATTGATGGCGTGCATTCCTCTCCCTGATTTCTGTTGCAAAATTATCCCGTAATTCCGGGCCAGAATCAGCTTAAATAAGTTCTAATCCTTTTTTAATGCCTTTTTCCGTTTAGCGGACCTGGATTTTAACTTTTTCAGGAGAAGGTCCTTTCTTTTTTTCCAGCGCGAGAGTTCACCGGGCTCATACAGATTATTTCCTTTTTTATCCGCCAGGCCAGTAGCTTTGAGCAATGACCTGCTCAGGGAAACCACTCTTTTATTGGTTGTTTGATTTTTTTTGAAACTTTCTTCAAAATGGCGAATTGCCGTTTCGATCGTTTTTAATTCTTTTTCAGGCTCTTTCAATTTCCGGTATACGATCATCAGCCGATCATAAGCGCGGGCGTTCAGGGGATGCTCACTGATGACCTTCTCATATCCTTCAGCCGCTTCTGCTAACTTTCCTTCCCTTTCAAGAAAGGCGGGGTCCTGGTTGTTCACGATCAGCTTCATATTCCGGTAGATATTTTGATAAGATCAGCTGTAACCTTTTTTTCAATGTATCCGGGCAATTAGTATTAAATAGCATATGGGCAGGATCGGTTTCAAACCGGTAACACTGGCTGGGCTTTAATTTATTTCCATCTATATCTACGAATTCCCTGTCAAGTTCTTCCAGCTCTTTTTTCAATGCATCGATATTTTGCATCGGGATTTTATTTCCATAGGGCACAGAATATGCCAAAATAACTAAAAAGGGATACGGACAGCCAGGCTGCAGCCATGGCCCGGTGCTGATTCAAGGGTAACTGTTCCATCATAAACCCGGGTACGGTCGTAAATATTTTTAATTCCTATCCCTGTACGAGCTGAGTTCAGATTAAATCCTTTTCCGTTATCGCGGATAGTGAGCATTGCTGTATTATCAACTCTCCGCAAGCCGATCATTAACTCGCTGGCCTCACTATAGTTTACTACATTCTTTAATTGCTCCTGTGCAATCCGAAGAAGACAGATCTTTTTTTCGTAGCTGAATGCTTCGATACTTTCATCAAATTGAAAGCTGGCTTGTATGGAAGTGCTGAAGCGGATATTGTCAATGATTCGCTGTATCTCTCCTATTAATCCCGTGAAATGTCCTTTGCCATGCACCATTTCACTGGAAAGATTACGGATCTCACTAACGGCCAGCAAGACATACTCTGTTATCTTATTCCGGATGTCTTTGTCCCGATCATTATCGGGACAAAGCATATCGGCGTAAAGCTTGACAGTGCCGAGTATCTGGTTAACATTATCATGCAGCTCCTGTCCTAATTTTTTTCTTTCTTCTTTGCGAATAGATAAGGTCAGATCATTGTTTCCAATAAGGTACGGAAACTTGTATTTCCGGGAGGTAAGGATTGGATTCGCTTTCATATGAGTTTGTTTCGTTGGTACAAATAGAAAGAATACCTGCTCACTAACGTGTAAACAAACGTGTAACTACGACATAATTTTTGTTGAAAAAAAAGGGTGCCGAAGCACCCTTCATCCAATTAACCTTGATACCCAACTAAACAGGTCTTTGCATTGGATTGGATTTAATAGATAAAGATCTTATCGGTATAAATATGCTTATCGCCGGCTTTCTGCACTTTCAGAATATAAATGCCTTTCGGTAGCTTATTTAATTGTATTGTCTTTGTTGAATTCTCCTCTCGTATTTCTGTATTATTCTGCTGTACCAGCTTCCCATCCATTCCAAATAAGCTGATCATATAATTTCCGTGTACAACTTTATTGAAATCAATATCGACCGATGAGCCGGCGAATCCTGATCTGGCTTTGATGGATGCGATTGCTGCTGTTTTCACCAGCACCACCTGGCTATACTTATAGCTGCCATCCTGCTCTACAATTTTTAAACGATAATAATTACTGCCAGTCACCGGGTTCATATCATTGAACAAATAATCCGTAACAGCCGAATTGTTTCCGGCTGCATTTCTCTGACCGATAGTATTGTAATGTATTCCATCAGCAGAGCGCTCCACTTCATAATGCGCTATTTGATCTTCTGCCGTTACCTTCCATTTCACTGCAACTGCACTCCCCTGCAAATAAGCATTAAAAGAGATCAGTGTTACAGGTAATGTGAATAAGGTTGGAGTGATACATCCATTATATACATATGCGCTGCCGACACTTTGAACAAACAGAAAGTTCAATAAGCCACTCAAAAGATTGCTTAAGTCGAGTGTGCCATTGGCAGCACCTACCAGGAATTCCGGCTTGCCGTCTCCATTTACATCTCCCGCTGTGCTTACACTATAGCCTAATAAATTAGCTACAACCAGTGACCCGGTTTCCTTCAATTCCCATCCGGGTTGTGTAACCGGCCCGGTACCATTGTTACCATAATATATATACGCTCTGCCGCCGGCTGCATTCAAACCGGGTAATCCCGTAATTGCAGTACCCCCAGGTTCGCCAACAACGATATCACTGATGCCGTCGCAGTTGAGATCTCTTCCGCCACTAACGCTAAAACCCATTAAGAGATTTCCTTCCAGCAATCCGAAGATATCCGGGTCCCTGTGACTCCTTAATGTAATATCTGCAGAGCTTTTATTTGAAAGTGTGGCTTCACCAAAAAATACACGTGCACTTCCTACTGTAATGAGTCCGCTCAAACTCAAAGTGCCAGGCTCTCCCACCACAATATCACCAAACCCATCATTGTTCACATCACCGGCATTGCTTACACTGAAGCCAAATAAAGTTTTGAATAATGCATTGCTGGAATAAGTAACGGCAGATGCAGCAATGCCAGTGGCAGTTCCCTGGTATACATAAGCCTTACCTGTTAATCCCGGTAAAAGACTCAATGCTCCCGGCGCACCGATCAGCACTTCATCCTTTCCATCATTATTCATATCACCGGCACTGCTTACGCTATAACCAAATAATGCATTCACTAATAATCCGCCATTGCGATGTATAGGACTGCCTGTTTGCAATCCGCCTGCACTGCCGAGATAGATGGTTGCTCTTCCTCCCAGTGTTAATGTACCGAGATCTGTATACGTCGGACTTCCAACGATCACATCATCGAATCCGTCATTGTTTACATCACCTGCACCGCTAACTGAAAATCCAAATTGCGGGTTTGTAGTAATAGCGAAAGTAGCTCCCGTAAAATCAGAGGCAGTAAGGTTCAATGCAAGAACGGAGCCCGGCATTGAAGCTGGTACAGCGTTCCCGTAATAAACATAGACTTTACCGATATTATTGGTAAGATTGAATAAAGGAAATCCAAAATTGATAGTAACCTGGTCGCCGGGTGCACCAACAATAACATCATCAAAGCCATCATTATTAATATCGCCTGCACTGCTTACAGAATATCCGAACAATGCATTAACAGCAGTTGAAGATTGTAATGTAATGCTGGGAGTTGTAGAAAGTCCGCCTGCAGACCCCAGATAAATAAAAGCCTGGCCGATACTTGCCACAACAGAATTAGACAATACATCGATATTGGCAGGAGCACCGATGATGATATCATCGAAGCCATCATTATTCACATCCCCTGCATCGCTTACCGTGCTGCCATATAAAACATCCAGCGCAGCAATTACTCCCAAACCGTTATCTGTCCAGGCATAAGCATGATTCAGCGGATCAACAGTGATCGGATAAACAGCATTGCTGTCGTCTACTTTAATTACAAATGATTTTCCATCTTCAGAAAGTTCGATAAAGGAGTTCAGTGATTGATTGTTCCTGTCCCACACTTTCAGATCATCATATACCAGCACTGTTTTATACTGATCGTTGATTTTTTTAGAAAGGGACAGACTTCTTCCGTTTTCTACAGAAGATTTTAAGTCTCCATCCATCCCGATGCGGATCTCAAGAGGGCCTGTCCCCGGGAGTTTTTCATTGACGATAAAGTTTTGCCGCATACCATTCGAATCATTCAGGTATTCCATCGTAAATCCTTTGTGAAGGAAATTTAATGCGGAGCCTGAGTGAATGGTTTCAACTGTTGATACAGTAGTCAGGATTTGCGCGCCGCGCTGAATATGTTGCAGAGAGAAATCGATGGTCCAGTTGTTTACATGATCAGTTCCCGGAGTAAATGAGATTACGCGGTAACCCTCTTCATTAAACAGGAACCCCATGCTGTTTCTGCGATTTACAGCGACATACTTGTTGAGATTGGTTTTCCATTTAATAATATACTCCCGGTCGCGGATCTCCTGCCGGGCATTCATTAACCAATTAGGTGTTTGGGCCTGCAGCGAAAAAGCTGCCATTAATAAGGTGTAGAGTACAAGACAACGTTTCATATAAGGCTTGTTTTGTTGATTGCTTAAATGCATCACAAATATGAAAACCTGCTTTAGCGCTGCCTGTACACAATTGCTGAAAGAGACTGCAATTATTGCTTAAAAAAAAGACCTGCCATATAGAAATACAGCAGGTCAACCCATACGAAAGCCGTCTATGAAGACGTTGTGAATTATTTATTCACCCTACAAAAAGAAGAAAACCAACTCGTACTATTTGTAGACAAATGTGCAGGCAGCCTTAAACAAGTATGGAAATTGATGAAGCAGGGATCGATAGCTCTATGGTACAGCCCGAACCCGGAGCGCTCCTGATGCATACCGTTCCGTTATAAGAATTTACACGGTTAAGAATGTTTGCAAGACCAATCCCTTTCGCCTTAGCCTGGTTTGTATCAAACCCTTTTCCGTCGTCTGCAATGGTAATGTCAAGATTTCCGTCAGCTTCAATAATACTCATAGCAACGTTTTTTGCAGATGCATGCTTTATAATATTGTTGGCAGCCTCCTGAATGATCCTGTATACATTCAATTTCAGATCATCGCTGAACCCTGTTCTGCTGGCCATATACCTATAACTCGTTTTGATGCGTGCTGTATTGTTCAGGTGATTAACCAGCGACTGAACCAGGTCGTGCAGATCAATTTCTTTATGTGGCGTAACCTGTTGGCGGGTGAGCGACTGAATTTCCCTGATCGCTTTATCGATAAGTTCCATTGAGTTTTTAATAAGTTCCTTATTCTTTCCATTCACGTCGGAAATCAATCCCAAATGGATCTTTGAACCGATCAGTATCTGGTTCACATTATCATGCAGCTCCTGTCCTATTATATTTCTTTCTGATTCCTGCGCATTCAAGACCGCTCTAGTCATTTTCTTCTGTTCTTCTACTTTCTGGTTCACGATCTGCTGCTCCAGTCTTTTTTTATCAGTCATGTCCAGTCCGACGCCCAGCAAACACGGAACATTCTGATACATCACTAATTTACCGGTAAAATAATAGGGGATCTTTTTTCCATCCTTCGTCATAAAATCCGCTTCGGCATCGGCGATTCCTTCTGTAAAAACTTTACTTATTCGCTCTTCGATGAGAGTTTTATCCGGTCCATCAAAAAAATTAAGCGGAAACATGTTTTCCATTTCTTCCGTAGTGTATCCGGGAACAGTTTCATGATTCTTATTCCATCTCAGGTATTTGCCTTTATCGGTAAACATGTAAAAGATACCGGGCAGGCTATTGATGATAATTTCGGAAAGCTCTTTTTCAATCATGAACTGCTCGCGGATCTTTTCCTTTTCTTCTTCAGCTTTTTTCCTTTCAGTGATATCATGTACAGTGCCCACGAGCATACTGCACTCATTATTTTCATCAAAAACGGGTGTTACGCTCACGATACCTGCTTTTTCTCCTGCGGGATATACACTAATTTCTTCCCATTGTACAGTTTGTCGCTCCTGAATGGCTTTCCTGTAATTGCCAAGTACAATCTCCCTTGAGGCTTCGGGAATAATATCATTTACATAAAGTCCGACTACTTTTTCCGGCGATAATCCGGTGGCATTACAAAATGCCTTATTTACCCGCGTAAAACGATATCGCTCGCCTTCTTCAATGGCTATAAGGAATATTATATCGATCACGGAATCGAATATGATCTCCAGGTGGTTTGAATTCCTGGCAGCTGCTTTACCACCAGTCCCTTTCATTATTTGAAATTTAAAAGAAATGTAGTAATTTTTATTTAACAACCTGTATGAATATCCTCATTGTAGACGATCACGATGTGGTAAGGCAAAGCCTTGGCATGATTATTCAATCTGAGTTTCCGAAAGCGGAATTTTCGAAGGAGGACTCTGCCGAACGTTGTATTGAAGCGCTCAAAAAAGAAAAGTACGACCTGGTTATCCTGGATATGAATCTTCCTGATATGGATGGAATCAGCCTTACTGAATGGATCCGCGCCCGTTATCCCGAACAAATGATCCTGATCTTTTCCATGAATCCCGCATCGGTCTTTGCAAAAAAATTGTACCAGATGGGTGTGATGGGATATCTGAACAAGCAGGCCAATATGAATGAGATCAGGAGAGCCTTACGAACAATACTTTCAGAAAAAAAACAGTACCTGAGCGATGAATTCAAGTCGATGCTCGCCTATGATATGCTGAATGAGCAACCAGCAAATCCAGTAGAAAAACTTTCCAAAAGGGAATTGATCATTGCTCAATTGATGGCACAGGGAAAATCATTCGATGAAATTGCGAAGCAACTGCATATTGAAGCTTCCACGATACGTACTTATAAAGCCAGGATATTTAATAAACTTGAAGTATCCACCCTGCATGAATTCCTCGCAAAATCGGCATTATATAAAATTGCGTAAGCTACCCCTTACCAGCTGCTTTACATTGCTGCTATTACAGGTATCAGCACAGCAACCCTTATATGAAGAAGTAAAGACCTCCCTTTCCACAGAGATCAGACATGTAAGCGGTATAGCGGGTGATAAGAATAATTGTGTGTGGTTCACAACGCAAACGGGGATTTATCGTTACGACGGATCACATTTAAAACATTTTTCTGTAGCAAATACTCCTGTGCTGGAGTTTGAGAGAATGGCAGGTATTTCAACCATTCAGGGCAAAAATGGATTGCGGTGGTTGATGAAAGACAGTAAAGGTGGTTTGTATGAAACCGATGATCAGAGCAGGGTCCGTCAATTCAAAAGAAGAGAAAACGAAGAATACCTTTACAATAGTTTGGGGAACCCTTTACTGGATCAGAATACACCCTTCGCCAATCAATCCCCGATCGGAGATATAGTTGAGACATTCACCGTTCCTCAAACCGGCAAGGCGTTTTTCTTTACTGTAGATGCCAGGCTCGTAAGATGTAATATCTCTGATATGCGGCAAGACCGAAAACGCGACACCGTATTTCAGTTCCCTCATGGTGGGTTTCAACAAAACACGAATAAACTTTTCTATTCTTTATCAGGAATGTATGCCATCACGCATAATAAAATACTGGCGTGGTCTACAAATGAATACGCGAAAGAAGTAAGTATATCAGGAGATTTAGTATCCGGTAAAAACTTCACATACGATTCCCTTACTGCTTTCAATACTACGGATCCCTGGAACCTGGTCTTTGTTTACAGGAACGACTTTTATACAGTAACAATGATCGATCCCTGGCATTTACAGACCCGCCTGCTCATCGATAATGCACATCATGATATCCCTACTACCTTTTACTATTCGCCTGCACAGCAGGTTTTCATTACCTATTTCTTATCGAGGGGACTGGTATTTTATCGCCCCAGGCAATTCAATCTGCTATACCAGCCCGATAGGACCGGTAAAAAAGAGGAGGATTACTATTATTCGATCCAACCATCTGCAAATGGATTAGTATCTATTAACAATAACGGATTGATTGAATTTACCTTGAATAATGTAGCGCGCACCTTATTTAAAGGAAACATAGAAAAATACTTCCTGTTTAAAGATTTGAACGGGGATCTGTGGTTCAGGGACAATGGATATCTCTCGAAATACAGCCAGATCACAGGACAAAGATCTGTGCTTTACGATAAAGTGATGCCTGGCATAGCAGGAATAATCAGTAAACAACCAGGCACCTACTATATCCTCGATCAGCAAAGTCTGCTAAAGTGCAACCTCATAAAAGACAAAATTGAAGTGATCTCAGAGCTATATAGATCAGATATCAATACGCAGCTCAATTTTCTCTTTGAACCGCGCGATAATTTTCTCTGGATTGGAACGGACCACGGATTGTTAGAATACGATCTGGTAAACAATTTGACCAGGCAAATCGATGAATTAAAGAATACTTATTTGCGTTCTGCATGTAAGCTGGACGAGAATAATTTTTTAATTGGAAGTTATGATAAAGGCATTTTCCAGTTAAGCAATGGAAAATGGGAGCGATTAGCTTCCTATTCCAGTCAAATACCTGCTTCAGCTCATGCATTTATTATTGATAAAGGGACCTCATCTGTGTGGGTCAGCAGTAATACAGGTATTTACAGAATACCGCTTTCTGAATTATTAAAAAGGGAAAATAACAGGATCAGCTTTCGCCATTTTACTCAATTTGGTCCAGGCATTCCTTCGGAGTTCAATGGCAGCTCCAACACATCCGGAGCATTTATATCAGATACCTGCCTTGCTTTTGCCAATGCCAAAGGTGTTGTGATTTTCAATCCGCGTCATTTGCTGCTGGCTCCTTTACCTGTAAATGTGCTGATCGAATCAGTGAACGAAAACGATACTATATCGAATATTATCGGGAGGTCACAGCATGTAGAATTCAATCCTGTTATTCCTTATCATGGAAATCTCCAGGAACTGAATATTGAATACTTCCTTTCAAATTCAGATAAGGATTGGCATCTTTTTCTTCCGAATTCAATTATCAGCTATAATAACCTGAAGCCGGGTGAACACGATCTCAAATTCAGGATACGACATCAGAATGTGAAGGACGAGAAAGAGCTGGAGCTAACGGCAAGTTCATTTTATGTTTCCTATAAGTGGTACCAGACAAACTGGTTCAAGGTCCTTGCCTTACTATTTATTGCTGCAGTAGTGATCGCTGCACATAATATCCGGATCTGGTATTTGCGTAAAAGGAAAAGGGAATTGGAAAAAATGGTACAGGACAAAACCCGTGAGCTGAAAGAGACCAATAACAACCTGGTCGACGTGATCGACGAGCTCAGTAAATCCGAATACAGCCTGCGTCAAAGTAATTTTTTAAAGGATGAATATTATGCGGTGCTCACTCATGATCTCCGTTCTCCCTTGAAATTTCTCGCTTTTCATCTAAGTCATTTGCTGGAAAGATTCCGGAATATCAGCGAGCAGGAGCTAAAACAGGGATTGGCAGTTGCCAATCAAACTTCCTATGATATTCATAAACTGATTGATGAATTTGCTTACTGGATCCAGGAGAATGAACAACAGCTGGTTGCGCAGCCTGCTCCGGTGCTGATCAATGCAATTGTAGAAGACGCTAAAAAGATCTATCAGTACAGCGTGGAGGAAAACAATAATCAATTCATTAAAGAAGTGGATCCGGAGCTTACTTTCATTACTGATCCTAAACTATTATTCATCATCATCAGGAATGCGGTTGATAATGCCAATAAGTATTGCCGTGATGGTGGCATAACGGTAACCGCTATCCGAATAAATGAGAAGCTGGAAATTTCCGTAACCGATACAGGCCGTGGCATCAGTGAGGAAATGGTGCGTCATTTGAGCTCTTTACAGGATGATCATCTTCAATTGAGCTATAAACAAAGAAAATCACTGGGATTTTATATTATGGCGATTCTGACCAAAAAACTGGGTGGCACTTACAGGCTGATCAGTGAAAAGGGAAATGGCACGAGATTAAAATTTATCTTTCCTGAATTAAACCTGAACCATGAAGATCCTGATCGTTGACGACCACTCTATTGTCAGGCAAAGCCTGATTTATATTATCCGAACGGAATACCCGGGTACTGAATGCATCGAAGCAGAAGATGGTGAGGCCTGTATTCGTTTTTTGAAAAAAGAAACATGCGACCTCGTTACGCTCGATATGAACCTGCCTGATACGGATGGCATTACCTTAACTGAATGGATACGCGACAGTCATCCGGATCAGAAGATACTTTTTTTCTCTACGAGCCCTACTGCGGTTTATGCAAAACGGTTGTACCAGATGGGCATCATGGGTTATCTGAATAAACAGGCACCTATGGCCCAAATTGCAAAAGCTTTGCATACTATCATTGATCAGCAACAACAGTTCCTCGATGAAGAATTCAAATCCATACTTGCGCAGGATTTTTTAAAGAACAGTCCGAACAATCCTTTTGAAAAGCTCAGCAGCCGTGAATTGAGCATTGCACAGCTGCTGGCTAATGGTCATAGTTTTGAAGAGATCTCTGCCAGGCTGAATGTTGAAACATCCACCATCCGATCTTATAAAGCGCGGATATTCCAGAAACTCGAAGTTGAAGGCCTTCATGAATTTCTTGCCAAAGCAAAGCTCTATAAGCTTATTTAGTCCGGTTTTGTTATATAACCAAACAGTCCCTCTTCTTCATCATCTGGTCCGGCTGCAAAATAGAGCCAGTTAGGATTGATACCTGCGGCGCTCGCTGGCGGAAAAGTAATTCCCCACAATCCTTCGATCTCGATCGGTACACCGCTTAACCGAAGCTGACCTATAAAATCTCCATTAGAAGAATAAGCATTGATCCTGCCGTCTCCAAAATTTCCAATCAGGATGTTCCCTGATTGCCCGCCACTGCCCCAGAAGCTTGCAGGTGCCTTGGCCACTCCCCACGGAGCATTCAGCTGTCCTTTAGTAACAAATCTTTTCATCAATGAGCCATCCGGATTATAAATGTCCACATACCCGTTTCCCGGTCCTTTTTCTTCTTCGCCATCAGCTCCCACCTTTGCATACATGACAAACAATTGACCATCTACATTCTGAATATTAAAAGGCGCATAACCTGTTGGAATATTCGGATCATGAAAATCCATCGATACTTCATTCCATGAAGTGTCATACACTTCGATTTCATTATCACTGAAATTGGCAACATACAAATATTTATTTGCGCCATTGTTTGCAATGGTAATTCCAAGATAAGCGTCACCAGGATCATTGATCATCCTTTCTGCAGAAGGCCCGCCGTTCCACGCAGAAATAACACCATCTGCACCGGCGAAAATGAATCGGGCAGGATTGCCATTTGATAATTTGAATCCATTACCACTATTGAATACCTGTCCTGTGGGATGTCCACCAGCCGGTGAAGCAGGTGAAGGAATAGAAACATGCGGTAACACATCATTGCCTACGCTGTCGTAAACGGTACTTACACCTGTGCCTTCTGCCGATATCCATACCGTTCCGAATGAACTGAGTGCAATACCCCAGGCATTAACGAGCAAAGGATCTACCCGGCGTGGATTATATTCAGTATTATTTCCCACAAGATTCACCTGGATGAAATCTTTCAGCATTTTTGGTTCTTTTCCGGCCAGGTCCGTATCATTCTTTTTGCATGACTGGAAAATCAGTAAGGAGGATGCGATCAGGAGGGAAAGTGGTAGAGAAACAAAACTGGTGGCTTTCTGAAAGATTGTTTTCATAAAGCCGATTTTAAGTGAATAATAACTAACAACGGCAGGATAAAAAAAGAAGTTGCTCAACAACAAACATTTTGATGAGCAACTTTTACACAAGTTTTTTATTTCTTATACAAGATGGCTCATACAGATGCGAAGGCTATGTTTCCAGTCGGGCGACTGAATGCCATACTCATTAGTAATCTTCGATATATCCAAGGCAGAAAAAGAGGGACGTTTGGCTGCTGTAGGATATTGATCGGTGCTGATAGCCTTAATTGTGCAAGAACTTCCACATACTTCCTTAATATATAATGCAAATTCATACCAGCTTATGATACCAGTATTGCAGTAATGATAAATTCCGGGATGCCAGCCTGTATTAATAATATGCAGTATTACGCCCGCGAGATCGGCAGCATAGGTAGGGGATCCCAGCTGATCACTGACAACAGCAATCTCCTTCTTTTCCTTAAGCAGGCGGGAGATCGTTTTTACAAAGTTCTTCCCGAATGAAGAATACACCCACGAACTACGAATGATGATCGAACCAGGATTGGCTATCATTACTCTCTTCTCTCCTTCCAGCTTCGACGCGCCGTATACCGATTGAGGATTTGTTTCATCATTCTCTTTATAGGGAACGTCGGCATTACCATCAAATACATAGTCAGTAGAAACGTGCAGAAAATGAGTGTTATACTTCCTGCAAAGGGCTGCTAATTGGCCGGGTGCGCTTGCATTGACCTGGAATGCGAGCTCTGTTTCTGATTCAGCTTTATCTACAGCAGTATATGCCGCTGCATTAATAAGGAAGGCTGCCTGTTCCTGATTCAGGACCAAATCGCCTTTTTCAATACTGTCGATTGACCATTCGGATCTGTCAAAAAACTTAAACTGAAGATGAGGGAATTTCTTTTCCAGCTGTCGCAGTTCCATGCCCAGCTGACCGTTGGCACCTGTTACAAGTATTTTTTTTCTTTCGATCATCAGCCTTCAAAGACAAAGCTATTCGTGCAATTTTCCAAAATGGGCAAGTGCTGATCTTTTTCAGATACGATCGCCTCCTTATCCGGTATCTTCCAGTCGATATTCAGCGACGGATCATTATATACTATTCCGCCTTCCGATGCTTTATTGTAAAATGTATCGCATTTATACATTACTTCAGCCTTTTTACTCAATACCGAAAAACCATGTGCAAAGCCTTTTGGGATAAAAAGCTGTCTTTTATTTTTTGCGGAAAGAACTTTCGTATAGGTCTTTCCAAATGTTGGAGATCCTTTCCGGATATCTACCACCACATCCAGTATCTTACCCCTGATCACCCTGATCAGCTTGCTCTGTGCAAATGGCGGGAGCTGGTAATGCAAACCCCGAATTACTCCATAAGTTGAGGATGATTGATTATCCTGCACCCATTTTATATCGATACCCTGTTCGCGGAAAATATTCTCATTGTACGATTCATAAAAATATCCGCGGCTGTCTTCGAAAACAACGGGCTCAAAGACAAATAAACCGGGTAAATCTGTGGAATGAAATGGCATTATAAACTCCAGTAAGGTCGGTTAGTGATTTTATTCCTGTAAATACCTTTCAGATCGGCCACCAGTCCGTGTGGTTTGGTAATGGAACTGAAATAATTTTCATCGAGTTCCTGGTAAATACTGTGCGGTACACTTACAACAACCGCATCATAATCTTTTGCAATTTCATTTACCAGTCCGAAACCATATTCCTGCTGAAGTTCTTCCGAATCGGCATGGGGATCTTCTACATCCACATTCAGGTGATATGATTTCAACGCTTTTACTACGTCAGCTACCTTAGAATTACGGATATCGCTTACATTCTCTTTGAACGTAGCTCCTTTCACCAGCACTTTTGCTTTTTTTACATCGGCACTGTTCTGAATAATATGCTGAATCACTGTTTTTGCCACATATTTCGCCATATTATCATTGATATTCCTTCCTGCAAGGATCACTTCTGCATCGTACCCTAATTCGCTGGCTTTATAGGTTAAATAATAAGGATCTACTCCTATGCAATGTCCGCCTACCAGTCCGGGCTGAAATTTCAGAAAATTCCATTTGGTACCTGCCGCTTCGAGCACTTCATAGGTATTAATGTTCATCATATTGAAAATGATCGAAAGCTCATTCATCAAGGCGATATTCAGATCCCGTTGGGTATTCTCGATGATCTTGGCAGCTTCAGCTACTTTGATACAGGAAGCACGATGAACACCCGCTTTCACTACCAATTCATATGTTTTGGCGATCTCCCCGAGCGATTCTTTATCGCAACCGGATACTACTTTAATGATGCTTGACAAAGTATGGTTCTTATCACCCGGGTTTATTCTTTCAGGTGAATAGCCCAGCTTGAAATCTGTGACATTCTTTAATCCCGAAATCTTTTCAATAATAGGCAAACAGTCTTCTTCCGTGCAACCCGGATAAACAGTGGATTCAAAAACAACATAATCGCCTTTCTTGATCACTTTCCCCATTGTTTCCGATGCTTTCTGTACGGGCTTCAGATCGGGTACATTATGTTCATCCACCGGAGTTGGAACGGCTACAATAAAAAATCTTGCTTCTTTCAGCACTTCCAGCGAATCGGTGAATGTGATATCACATCCTTCAAAATCCTTTTTTTCCAGTTCATTGCTGGGATCGATTCCCTGCTTCATCATTTCAATGCGTTTCGAACTGATATCAAATCCGATCACAGAGATCTTCTTCGCAAATTCAAGTGCGATAGGTAATCCTACATATCCGAGGCCGATCACGGCCAGCTTTGCTTTTCTGTCTACAAGTTCCTGGTACATCAGCTTTATTTTACATCCTGCTTATAAATTCCTTGGGCTGCTTTTGCCATTCTTCCGGCGGCAGCGATTTAAAATATTCATAGGTAATACGCAATCCTTCAGCGCGCCCTGTCTTTGGTTCCCATCCCAATATCTTTTTCGCGCGACTGATATCAGGTTGTCTTTGTTTGGGATCATCTTCAGGCAGCGGCTGATAAACGATCTTCACTTTATTCCCCGTTAAGGCCAGTACTTCTTCTGCAAATTCCTTCAATGATATTTCATTAGGGTTACCGAGGTTCAGTGGCAATGCATAATCCGAAAGAAGCAAACGGTAGATACCTTCGATCAGGTCATCCACGTAACAAAAGCTTCTTGTCTGCGATCCATCTCCAAAAACTGTCAGGCTCTCCCCTCTTAATGCCTGCCCGATAAATGCAGGCAATGCTCTTCCGTCATTCAAGCGCATACGCGGACCATAAGTATTAAATATGCGAACAATGCGCGTATCTACTTTATGAAAATTATGATAAGCCATCGTAATGGATTCCATATATCTCTTCGCTTCATCATACACACCGCGCGGACCCACAGGATTTACATTGCCCCAATACTCTTCTGTTTGCGGGTGCACGAGCGGATCTCCATAAACCTCACTGGTAGATGCCACCAGTATACGGGCATTTTTTGCTTTGGCAAGTCCAAGGCAATTATGAGTTCCCATTGCTCCTACTTTCAGCGTTTGAATAGGGATCTTCAGGTAATCGATCGGACTGGCAGGAGAAGCAAAATGAAGTATATAATCGAGATGCCCCGGAATATGAATGAAGCGGGTCACATCGTGATGATAAAACTCGAACTGCTCAAGCTTGAATAAATGCCTGATATTTTCAAGGTCACCGGTGATCAGGTTATCCATACCGATCACCTGGTATTCCTCTTTTATAAAACGGTCGCAAAGATGCGAACCGAGAAAGCCCGCCGCACCTGTAATAAGCACCCGTTTACGTTGCATACAATTTAATTTACGATGTTTCGGCCTACACTTTCATAATGAAATCCGAGTTCCTTAATGGCAGCCAGATCAAAAAGATTTCTTCCATCGAAGATGGCTTTATTTTTCAGCATGCCGCCGATCCTGCTAAAATCCGGTGTCCTGAACTCATTCCATTCTGTTGCAATAATCAGTGCATCCGCATCTTTTAATGCATCATACTGGCTATCGGCAAAGTCGATCTTATTGCCCCACTCATTCTTCACATTCTTCATTGCTTCCGGATCAAAGGCAGTAACCGTTGCTCCTTCCTTCAGCAAGGCATCGATGATATATAAGGCCGGTGCTTCACGGATATCATCCGTATTCGGCTTGAATGCCAGGCCCCATACCGCAAAATGTTTTCTTTTCAGGTCATTTTTAAAATACTTACGGATGCCCGGCAATAAATGCAGTTTTTGCGCATGGTTGACCTCCATAACGGCATTCAATATGCGAAAATCATATTTTACATCCGATGAAGAACGTACGAGCGCCTGCACATCCTTGGGGAAACAACTGCCTCCATAACCGATGCCCGGGAACAAGAATCTTTTTCCAATCCGGTCGTCGCTGCCGATGCCTCTTCTCACCATATCCACATCTGCTCCCATCTTTTCACAAATAATAGCGATCTCATTCATGAATGAGATCTTGGTTGCCAGGAATGAATTGGCAGCATACTTCGTGAGCTCCGCTGATCTTTCATCCATATATATTACAGGGTTGCCCTGGCGTACGAATGGAGCATACAGGTCTCCCATCAGCTTTTTCGCCCTTTCTGAATTGGTTCCGATCACTACCCTGTCGGGTTTCATAAAATCTTCTACGGCTACCCCTTCCCGTAAGAATTCAGGATTACTGACCACATCGAACTCCCCGGAGTAATTTTTGGCAATGGCCTGATGCACTTTGGCAGCAGTTCCGACAGGCACCGTACTCTTATCTACGATCACCTTATAATCTTTCATGATCCTTCCGAGATCCTCTGCTACTCCCAGGATATGCTTCAGGTCTGCAGATCCGTCTTCTCCGGGAGGGGTAGGTAATGCGAGGAAAATTATTTCTGCTTCTTTGATGCCATCTGCGAGATCGGTTGTAAACACCAGTCTTTCCTCCTTGAGGTTGCGAAGAAATAATTTCTCGAGTCCGGGCTCATAGATGGTTACTTCGCCATTCCGCAGCTTATTTACTTTTTTTTCATCAATATCGACGCAGCTCACATGGTTACCGGTCTCGGCAAAGCAAGTGCCTGTAACCAGTCCAACATAACCCGTTCCGACAACAGCGATTTTCATGAATCATTTATTTATTTACATATTCCAGCACCTTCGAACTAATGAATGCTATTTGTTCATTGTCCAGCTCCGTATGCATCGGCAGCGATATCACTCTTTCCGTAAGCCGATCTGTAACCGGCATTTGCTGCGAAGCCGCATTAAAGGATGCGAACATCTTTTGTTTATGTCCCGGCACCGGGTAATATATCATCGAAGGTATATTATGAGAAGCCAGGAATTCCTTTAAGCCGTTACGGTCAACATTCTCCAGTTGCAATGTATACTGATGAAATACATGCTTTGCATAAGGAGCGCGGTACGGTGTTCTGATCTTTGGATGATGGGCGAAAGCCTGATCATAGCTGTCAGCCGCCTGCCTGCGGGCACCTATATATTCATCGAGGTGACGCAATTTGATATCTAATATGGCCGCCTGAACAGAATCGAGACGGCTATTGCAACCTACCATGTCGTGATAGTATTGCTTAACCTGTCCGTGATTAGCGATTATTTTCATTTTTGCAGCCAGCTCATCATCATTCGTGAATATTGCTCCGCCATCTCCAAACGCTCCCAGGTTTTTAGATGGATAAAAAGAAGTAGTACCTATATGTCCAATGGTCCCTGTTTTCCTGGTTTGTCCCCCTGGAAAAATATAATCACCCCCTATCGCCTGCGCATTATCTTCTATCACATAAATATTATGGCGGGTAGCAATATCCATGATCTCTTTCATCGGAGCGGACTGTCCGTATAAGTGAACAGGTACAATTGCTTTTGTACGCGGAGTGATCGCTTTTTCAAGAGCAACAGGATCTATGCAAAAGGTTTGGATGTCCACTTCTGTAAAAACAGGTGTCAGGCGAAGCAATGCGATCACTTCTGTTGTAGCGATATAAGTAAAGGAAGGTGTGATCACTTCATCACCCGGTTGTAAGCCCAGTGCCATCATTGCGATCTGCAATGCATCGGTACCATTGGCACAGGGAATGGTATGTTTTGCTCCCTGGTAAGACGAGAGATTGTTACAGAAGTCATGGACGGATTTACCATTGATAAAAGCCGTGCTTTCCATCACATCGATAACTGCTTTATCCACTTCGGGTTTTATCTTATGATACTGGGTCCTCGTATCAACCATTTGAATGGGCTTCATCGCGCGCAAAAATAGTAAAATACGGGTAGTTTAACCCGATGCCTTTACATTTGTTGTTATTTAATAATCATCTACTTGTCCGTTTTCCTGTATAATATTTTCTTACTCCTTTTCAGGGCCGGAACAGCCATCGCATCAATGTTTGATGCCAAGGCAAAAAAATGGGTGAAGGGACACAAAAAGCTCTTCTCCCGTTTGCAAAATGCCATTCCCACCGGAGAAAAAATAATCTGGGTGCATTGTGCGTCATTAGGTGAATTTGAACAGGGAAGGCCAGTAATGGAAGAACTGAAAAAAAATTATCCTGCCTGTAAAATATTGCTCACTTTTTTTTCTCCCAGCGGATATGAAGCACAGAAAAATTATAAGGGAGCCGATTGGATCTTTTATTTACCATTGGATGGGCCGCGAACTGCGAAAAAATTCCTGGAGATCGTTAATCCTTCGCTCGTCATTTTCGTGAAATATGAATTCTGGTATTATTATTTGAAAAAGATCAAATACAGGAATATTCCATTGATACTGATCTCTGCATTATTCCGCAAGGATATGTCTTTCTTTAAATGGTATGGAGGATTGCAACGAAAGATATTATCACGATTTGATCGTTTATTCGTGCAGAATGATTCTTCCAAAAAATTGCTGGATGAGATCGGTTTGGGAGCAATAACCGAAGTATCGGGAGATACGCGATTTGACCGTGTCTTGCAGATAGCTGAAAATTTTACTCCTATAGAAATGATTGAGCAGTTTGTGGGCAAGGAAAAAACAATAGTTGCTGGAAGTACGTGGTTGCCTGATGAACAGATCCTCGGGAAATACTATAATGATTATATGGACCGTGATTATAAATGGATCATCGCTCCGCATGATATTTCAGATACGCGATTAAAGGAAGTTTCTGAAATTTTCGCAGACTCGATACGATATTCGACATTATTGAAGACCCGGGAATTTGATAAAAGAGTCCTGATCATTGACAATATCGGCATGCTTTCCAGGTTATATTACTATGCAACGGTAGCTTATGTAGGCGGAGGGTTCTCAAAAAGCGGAATTCATAATGTACTGGAACCGGCCGTTTATGGCAAACCTGTGATCTTTGGTCCGCATTACAAGAAGTATTACGAAGCCATTCAATTGATCAATTCAGGCGGAGCAATTTTTATTAACGGTTTCGAAGACTTTGACGTCAATATAGATATTCGCAGCAGCAACACTGAAAACAAAATAACAGGAAGGCAAGCCAAAGGATATATCCTTAAAAACAAGGGTGCTACCGAAAAAATAGTAAGTTATATTCAGGAAAAACGTCTCTTGACCAGCTGATAGAAATGCTGCACGGTCGGATGATCGCTATCCCATGCCAGCTTAACTTTCAATTCTCTCGTGATCCAGTATTCTGCCTCCGGATATATATTAAAGCTGTTGATCGTTTTAATGCAGCGCTCGTACATATTCTCATCACCGCGGAAAAGATCATTGATGAAAAGAAAACGGTCATTAATACCGATTGCTTTACGAAGATCTTTTACAGGAGTTTCTTTAAGTATTTCAACCAGCTCTGTCTTGCCCTGTCTCAGCTTATCATTGAGTGATTCATGGTGCTGCGCCATATCATTCACTTCTTTTACCTGGTGTGACAAAGTAGGGATCTCGGTCATTGGATCGAAGACCATGTCCAGTTGTCCGTTCTTTTGAACTACAGAAACAGATCCTTCATCTACCAGTATCGTTTCTTTCACTTCTTTGATCGCAGGCACTTCTTCTTCCACTGCAACCTTAGGTGCATACTTTTCATATTGTGGTTGGGTTTGCGATTGTCCAAAGGACTCTGCGAGTGGTAATACAACAGCCACCTTGGAAGTTCCCAGTCCCTGGCGACTGGAAGCATTCATTTTGGTGAGTTCAAAACCGAGTAATTGTACGGTACCGAGTAGCAGTGAGGGGTCAGCATTCTGATCAAACTGCTCCTTCAATTTTTTAATAAGGGCCTCAATCCTTTCCATGATGTAATTTTTAAACCTTAACGCTAGGGACGTTCTGAAATTACAAACATTCTGCCAATAAAATCCATAACATTGCCCCTAAATAAATCTTAACAATGTTTATTGAACCCAATACCAGCGGTGAGCGGCGCGGAAGCATAGAAGTGATCTGCGGCTCCATGTTCAGTGGAAAAACCGAAGAACTCATACGCAGGCTGAAACGAGTGAAGATCGCCAACCAGAAAGTAGAGATCTTCAAACCGGCTATCGATGTGCGTTACGATGTTGTTAAGATCGTATCGCACGACTCAACTGCTATACAATCGACACCCGTAGATAACTCCCAGAAAATATTGCTGATGGCGAATGATGTGGATGTGATCGGTGTCGATGAAGCACAGTTTTTCGACGACCAGATCGCGAACGTTTGCGATGAGCTTGCTTTTAAGGGTATTCGCGTAATTGTTGCCGGACTCGATATGGATTACCTGGGTAATCCATTCGGACAAATGCCATATATCATGGCGAAAGCAGATTATGTTACAAAGCTGCATGCCATTTGTATGATATGCGGAAATATTGCAAACTATTCCTATCGCAAGGTTCCCAATGATGACCAGGTAATGCTTGGCGCAAAGGATATCTATGAGCCGAGATGCAGGAAATGTTATACAAGGTAGTATGGAGAAGGGAATAGGGAGAAGGTAGTAATAAGATGGGTCCTGTTCATTTCTACCTACTTATTATTACCTTTTGCCTGTTCCCTATTATCTGGCTTTCCCTTTAATATTAGTTTTACCCTTGATCTGAAAACTCTGACCATTACCTGAAGCTGTCATATTCAGATCCTGATCGGCTTTAACAACTAAACCGATACGGCTATCCACTACGATCTTGCCGGTTATTTTACCATCGAGCTTAATATTTTGTTCTTCCACCAGCACTTTAGTATCCTCGTCCAGCGTAACCATATCCCCTTCGATCTCTGATACCGTATATTTTGAATTGTATTTGCCGGGGAACTGTCCGCTGAGATCACTGTTCTTTTCCCAGCTATCACCCACTTTAACTTCTTTATTAGGGAAGATATACCAGAAACGATCCAGCTGACTGGAGATCTGCTGACCATTGAATTGGTTATTGAACTGTTGCATCACCTGTTCTTTTTCCGTTCCTTCGAGGCCGAGGGAATCCACCAGGCTTTGTGCCATAGTTTCAAAACCTTTTACTTCCATCACTTTTCCTTCTGCATTCACTTTCATTGTGAATTTTTGTCCTTTGATCGCTCCAAACATTTTATTCACCATTTGCAAAGGATTCTTTTCCATACCGGAGCTATCACCAATTGGTGGCATCGGTTTATCGGTATCGATATCCATATTAAATCCTGCAGCAGATGTACTGATCTTAAAACGATCGATAGCAGCTGTGATCTCTCTCATATCTCCTTCTGCACTATTTACATTCATTGAATAGTAAGTGGCCATATCGAGCTTGATCTTTTGTCCCTGCACTTCCTGATCCATATTCATCGTCATTTCATAATCGTAACCTTTACCATTCTCGAGGTTGAACTTGAGCATTTTTGCAGAGGTAGAAGATTTGGTTGACTGACAGCCTTCAAACAATAGAACTGTTGTTGCTGTAAAGAGCAGGAAAAACGGTATGGCTAACTTTTTCATCTTTAAAATTTTGGCCGCAAATTAGAGTATTTTCGCCGCAAAACCTCTCAATCAGCGCTGTAAAACACATATTTACACTTTTCAAAAAAGACCTGCTGCTGGAAGTCAGGCAGCAGTACAGTTTCTATGGCATATTATTATATATAGGCGCCACCATTTTCGTCATATTTAATGCTATTAATGAACCGGAAGGAAAGGTTTGGAACGGGCTGTTCTGGGTGATCCAGTTATTTATTTGCATCAACGCCGTTGCCAAAAGCTTTCTGCAGGAAAGCAGGGGCCGTATGCTTTATTTTTATTCACTCGCAAGTCCGGGACATTTCGTTCTCGCTAAATTATTATTCAATTCCTTGCTGATGCTGCTGATGAGCGGGATCAGCCTTTTATTATTTTTTATCTTTCTTGGTAATCCATTAGTGAAAGCAGGTCCCTTTATTGGCTTAGTACTGCTGGGCGGATGGAGCTTTAGTCTGGTTTTTACTTTTCTTGCAGCTATTGCAGCGAAGGCGCAACAGAATGCTGCTATTATGGCGGTACTGGGATTTCCGCTGATCATTCCGCAGATACTGCTTTTATTACGTTTATCAAATGCTGCTTTTGCACCATTGCTTACTATTTCAACAGTTACTGTTTTATTCCTGGTTGCGCTGGATATGCTGGTGATATTACTTGCAGTTATTTTATTCCCTTTCTTATGGAGAGATTAAGAACCGGGGAGCGTGGCCAACAAGACACAGGAAAGACACATGTATCAGGAATTAAAATTCAAGGAAGTTTCAAGTATACAGATTTACGAATTGTTAATGGTCTTGCTTCTTCTTGCCTGATACTTCCCTGATTCTTATTATTTGAAAATTGAATCTTCCTTGAACCTTGTAAGCTTGGGCGCTTGTATCTTATACCTATATTTGCATCCGCAATTCATTTCATGAAGAAAAACTGGTGGAAAGTAGCGGCCGTTATTTTATTAGTGTACACTTTTACTGCCGGCTTATTGATCAGGGTCCCTAATCTTCCTGCGCTCGGGCAAACCAGCCGCAATCTTTTTTTTCATGTGAGCATGTGGATGGCGATGATGACACTTTTCACTGTTTCAGTAGTGAATGCGATCCGGTACCTGCGCACTTTCAATATTAAATACGACATCTATGCACGCCAGTATGCTACCAGTGGTATCTGGTTTGGTGTGCTCGGATATTCTACCGGCGCCATCTGGATGAGCTATACCTGGGCAGATCCCAATATGCCCGGATTTGCATGGAGCACCATTGCACGCGAACCAAAGCTTATAGGTGCAGCAATCGCCCTTCTGATTTATTTTGCATACATGGTGTTGCGTGACTCAATTCCCGATATGGATAAACGGGCAAGGATAAGCGCAGTTTATAACATCTTTGCCTATGCATTGCTTTTCCCGGCAATCTGGGTTATCCCAAGATTATTGCCCAGTCTCCATCCCGGCCGCGAAGGCAACCCGGCATTGAATTTTAAAGATGTAAGTAGCATTATGAGAATGGTCGAATTACCGGCTTTTCTCGGATGGACCTTACTCGCCGTCTGGATCACCACGTTAAAGATCAGGATCGGCCTTTTAAAAGAAAGAAAACTGGCTCAATGAAAAAATTAATATACTTTTTGTTCACTTTTGCTTCCATGATATTTTCATCAGCCATTCAGGCACAGGATCAAAATTCGGTAAAAGGATTCATGCACAGCCGGGAAAGAAGCTATGTTGTTGTAGCTGTTATGCTAACCATTCTCGCCGGACTCATTATATATATAATACGGATCGACAGGAAACTCACTAAACTCGAAAAACGAAAAGAAATATAATATGTCAGACAAACATTACAGTTTTTTTGGCGCCGTTGAAAGAAGTTTTGATAAAGCCGCCAAGTATACCAAATGGGACAAAGGTGTCCTTGAACAAATTAAGGAGTGCAATGCCGTTTACCAGATGCGCTTTCCTTTAAAGCGTGATGATGGTACTATTGAAGTTATTGAAGCATACCGTGTGCAACACTCGCATCATAAAACTCCCTGTAAAGGAGGAATTCGTTTTGCTGCAGAAGTGAACCAGGATGAAGTAATGGCGCTCGCTGCACTGATGACTTACAAATGCGCGATCGTGAATGTTCCTTTCGGTGGTGGTAAAGGTGGTATCAAGATCAATCCGCGTAAATATACTCCATACGAACTCGAAAAGATCACGCGTCGTTATACAGCCGAGCTGATCAAAAAGAATTTTATCGGCCCCGGTACCGATGTTCCTGCACCAGATTATGGAACCGGTGAAAGGGAAATGGCATGGATCCTCGATACCTATGGAGCAATGCATCCTGGTGAGATCGATGCAGCAGGTTGCGTTACCGGTAAGCCTGTTACACAGGGCGGCGTTCGCGGAAGAAAAGAAGCTACCGGATTGGGCGTATTCTTCGGACTTCGGGAAGTATGTAATATGCCGGATGTAATGAAGAAACTCGGATTGCCTACCGGAGTAGAAGGCAAAAAAATTGTTGTTCAGGGTTTGGGTAATGTGGGATATCACAGTGCGAAATTCTTCCAGGATGGCGGAGCAAAGATCATTGCACTGGCAGAATATGAAGGAGCAATCTGGAACGATAAAGGACTGGATGTGGATGCTGTGTTCGAACACCGCAAGAAATCAGGGTCTATTCTGAATTTCCCGGGCGCAACGAACTTTGAAAAAAATACCGATGCACTCGAAATGGAATGCGATATTCTTATTCCTGCAGCATTGGAAAATGTGATTGATGGTGACAATGCCCCGCGTGTAAAAGCGAGGATAATAGGTGAAGCAGCTAACGGACCTCTGACCCCCGAAGCAGATGAGATCTTTGTTCAGAAAGGGATCCTTGTAGTTCCTGATATGTACCTGAATGCAGGGGGTGTTACCGTTTCTTATTTTGAATGGCTGAAAAACCTTAGCCATGTCCGTTATGGTCGTTTGGAAAAGCGCTTCACGGAGAACATGAACGCACATATCGTAGGGCAAATGGAATCATTAAGTGGTAAGAAAGTTTCAAGTACTGAACGCGAATTCATCATGCATGGCCCGGATGAAGTAGACCTCGTCTATAGCGGCCTGGAAGAAACGATGATCACTGCAACGCATGAGATCATGAATACATGGAAGGATAATCCGCAGATCCCCGATATGCGTACTGCCGCTTATGTTGTTGCGATCAATAAAGTTGGCACCAGCTATGCTGAATTAGGAATATTCCCATAAAGAGAGAAACCAATTGCTTATCGGAAATCCCATCAGCTCATTGATGGGATTTCTTCTATCAGCACAAGTGCATTATCTTTTTTCATCCACCCGATGCAGGCATCCCCATTAGTGATGAGCAAGTACTGAACTGGAACAGAAATGTTATAACGCAATACCTGCTGAAGCACCGATTCATTCAACTGAACTTCCCTCCCTTTGCATTCGATCATCATCCACGGCTGATGCGTTTTGTCGTAAATAAGAATATCGAACCGTTTCCGTAATTCTCCTAGCTTTATTTCTTTTTCAATTGCAATCAGTGAAGCAGGATATTTCTTTTCCTGAACCAGGAATTGAATGAAATTCTGTCGTACCCATTCCTCAGAAGTCAAAGGCACCCAGCGTTTGCGAAGATCGTCAAAGATCAACTCTTTTTCGTTCTCTTTCTTAATTCTGAATGATGGTTCGGGGTAAGTCACATCGAGCATGCATCAAAGTAAATGATTAAATTAGCAGCCATGAAATCAAAAGATGAAATAGTAAAGAACTGGTTGCCGCGCTATACCGGTGCCGCATTAGATGATTTCGGAGAGTATATCCTGCTTACCAATTTTAGCAACTACGTTTCCTTTTTTGCAGAATGGAACAAGGTAGGCATAATCGGAGCCGACAGGCCCATGCAATGCGCTACTGCCAATAATATTTCCATTATCAATTTTGGAATGGGTAGCCCCACAGCTGCCACTGTAATGGACCTTCTCACTGCCATCCATCCGAAAGCAGTATTGTTCCTCGGAAAATGCGGCGGACTTAAAAAAAGAAATAAGATAGGTGACCTGATACTCCCCATTGCGGCTATCAAAGGTGAAGGAACATCCAATGATTATTTTCCTGCCGAAGTACCAGCCCTGCCTGCATTCGCACTTCAGAAAGCAGTCTCCACAACTATCCGCGATTATTCGGTGGATTACTGGACGGGTACTGTTTATACAACCAATCGCCGCGTTTGGGAGCATGATGAACCTTTCAAGGAATATTTACAGAAGATAAGGTGTTATGCGATCGATATGGAAACCGCAACCATTTTCACTGTCGGTTTTTATAATAAGATCCCAACCGGTGCATTGTTACTGGTAAGTGATCAGCCCATGATCCCCGAAGGAGTAAAAACGGAAGAAAGCGACAGGGTTGTAACTGCTCAATTTGTAGAGAACCACCTGAAGATCGGTATCGATTCGCTGAAGTTGCTGATGAATGATGGTATGACTGTACGACATCTGAAATTCTAAATATATAATATGCGGACATTCTTATTACTGATCTCCCTGTCATCCGTCCTTTTATCCAATAGTGATTGCAAACATAAAAAAACAGCCGGCGCCTATAAAGGCCGGCTGGAGATAGCAGCGCTTTGCATGAATTATACAATCAGCGTGATCGAAGGTGATATCGATACTTCCCTGATAGTTGCTAACTGGACAGATGAGAATACCGGCATCAGCTATAAAAATGTTTTCCGGTTGGGCAATCCATGTGATTTTCCAAAAACACTGAAGCAGGGTGATGAATTTTATTTTGATATAGATTCAACTGCAGGTAAGCAATGTGCCGTTTGTATGGCTTATTATCCCACGCCACCGAAATCACTTGCTGTAAAAACAGAAGGGAAATGAAATGGAAAGCCTGCTTGAAATACAAAACCTTTCCATCGACTTTATCACCGAAAGCGGAAATGTTTCAGCACTCGACAATATTTCCTTTTCAGTCAATAAAAATGAAATAGTAGCGCTGGTGGGAGAATCCGGTTCGGGAAAATCGGTAACAGCCCTTTCGGTACTACAGTTGCTTCCGTCCCCTCCCGCTAAATATTCAAGTGGTAAAATAATATTCAACGGCGCAGATATTTTATCGTTCAATCAAAAACAATTACAGGAAATACGCGGCAATGAGATCGGCATGATCTTCCAGGAGCCGATGACCTCTCTCAATCCTGTTCTTACCTGCGGAGAGCAGGTAATGGAAGCGATCCTGCTTCATAAAAAAATATCAAAAGAAGAAGGCAGGAGCAGAACTATTTCATGGTTTGAAAAAGTAAAGCTGCCTGATCCGGCATCTGTTTTTTCCAGATATCCTCATCAATTAAGCGGCGGTCAGAAACAACGGGTGATGATCGCAATGGCCATGTGCTGTGAGCCTGCATTGCTGATCTGCGATGAGCCAACTACTGCATTGGATGTAACAGTTCAGAAAACCATATTGCAGCTGATCAAAGAATTGCAGGAACAAACCGGAATGGCCGTGATCTTTATAACACACGACCTGGGGGTGGTGGCAGAGATCGCCGACAGAGCAATGGTGATGTACAAGGGTAAAATTGTGGAGGAAGGAAAAGTGCATCGCCTCTTTAATAATCCTTCCCATCCTTACACCAAGGCATTGCTGGCTTGCAGGCCCGTCAATCATCCGAGAGGTGAAAGATTGCCGGTGGTGGCGGATTTCCTTACCACAGATGGAATTAGGATTTCGGAATCAGGAATCGGTGTCTCCGAAATAAAGCCTGGTCCTCCACAGCATCCTTCGGACAAATACCCAATTCCCAAATCCCCGATCTTAATGTCGGTAAAAAATATATCAGTTTTATTCCCAACCAAAAGAACACTGTTGGGAAAAACAAAAACCTGGGTCAAAGCTGTGGATGATGTAAGCTTCGATGTTTATAAAGGAGAAACCCTGGGGTTGGTCGGAGAGTCTGGTTGTGGAAAAACAACACTGGGCCGAACAGTATTAAGATTGATAGATCCGGATAAAGGAACCATCGTTTATAATGGGAAGGATCTTACAGCAGAAAAAAAAGAGGACCTCCGTTCACTGCGAAAAGAAATTCAAATTGTTTTCCAGGACCCATATTCATCGTTGAACCCACGCTTAACCATCGGCGATGCCATTTCAGAACCAATGAAAGTGCATGGTATCGGGAAAACGGAAAACAGCAGGAAAGAAAAAGTTATGGAACTGCTGGAGAAAGTGGATCTGCAATCAAAACATTATGATCGCTATCCGCATGAGTTCAGTGGCGGTCAGAGACAACGGATCGTTATCGCAAGAGCCTTATCATTGAATCCTTCTTTTATTGTTTGCGATGAATCGGTTTCTGCACTCGATGTTAGTGTGCAGGCACAGGTATTAAACCTGCTGAATGACCTGAAAAAGGAATTCGGATTTACCGTGATCTTTATTTCACATGATCTTTCCGTTGTTCGGTATATCAGTGATCGCATAATGGTCATGAATAAAGGCAGGATCGTTGAAACAGGCCCGGCAGATGAGGTCTATTACCGTCCCAAAACAGAATATACCCAAAAGCTGGTGGCTTCTATACCCGGAAAAGCAGTCCCAAAATAAAATGGGAATTAGCAGCCGAATACAGTACCTTTGCAGGCTTAAAATCCAGTCGTTCAGACCAAACCCGGCGCCGTAAGGCCGGATTGGAATATCCAGGCATAAGCCCGGTTTGCGTCATGAGACTTTCTAAACCCCAAATTACTCATGAAGCTTTCACAATTCCGTTTCGATCTTCCTCTTAATCTTATTGCTCAGAATCCGGCCAAAAGACGCGAAGATGCGCGTATGATGGTGGTGCATCGCCATACCGGTGAAATAGAGAACAAACATTTCCGGGATATCATTGATTATTTTAATGATAAGGATGTATTCGTGGTAAACAACACTAAAGTATTTCCTGCGCGTATGTATGGACGTAAGGAAAAAACAGGTGCCAAGATCGAGGTGTTTCTGTTACGTGAACTGAACAGGCCGAACAGACTTTGGGACGTGATCGTTGATCCGGCAAGAAAGATCAGGGTTGGTAATAAACTTTATTTCGGGGAGCAGGAAGACCTGGTTGCTGAGGTGATCGATAATACCACCAGCCGTGGCCGTACTATCCGTTTTCTCTGGGAAGGCACGGAAGAAGAGTTCAGAGCAGTGCTTGAAAGATTGGGTGAAACCCCTTTGCCAAAGTATATCAAGCGCAAGCCTGATGAAGAAGATAAAGAAAGATACCAGACTGTTTATGCAAAACATGAAGGAGCAGTAGCTGCACCCACTGCCGGTCTGCATTTCAGCCGTGAACTGATCAAACGTCTCGAGATCAAAGGCGTTCGTTTTTCTGAGATCACTTTACATACCGGACTGGGAACATTCCGTCCGATTGAAGTTGAAGACCTCAGCAAGCATAAAATGGATGCCGAGTATTATCATATCGATGAAACGGCCTGTAAAATCGTAAACCGCGCCAAAGAATACGGTCATCGCATTTGCTCTGTAGGTACCACTACCATGCGTGCAATGGAATCCTCCTTTACTGCACAGAAATTATTGAAACCATCTGAAGGCTGGACCAACATTTTCATTCATCCGCCATATGAATTCAATATCGCTGATTCTCTTGTTACCAATTTTCATTTACCGAAAACCAGCCTGCTGATCATGACCTGCGCCTTTGCAGGATATGAATTAGCGATGGAAGCTTACAAGAGAGCGATAAAAGATAAGTACCGTTTCTTCAGCTATGGAGATGCGCTGCTGATCATTTAATTATTTCAGCTTTACATTAAGGGTAATAATATCTGCATTCAGATCATTGCTGCGGCTGTAATGCCCATAGCGTAACTCCAGCATATTGATCTTCTGAATACCGAATACACCCTTTGCCGGAGTGATCCTGAATCCTGCACCAAAAAAATGACTATGAAAAGGACCCAGGTCATAGTTACTGGTATAAAATGTTTCAGCCAGTTTATGCTGATGAAACGCAGCGAAATAATCCGCTCCGGTTTGAGTATAGAATCTGTAAAAAGGTGATAAGGAGAAATAAGGTGTAAGTTTAATGGCAGTTTCAAGTTGCGCTGTATGGGCATTCAATCCCCAGTCATCATGGTAATACCTGTAAAAGCTCCGCAGTATGATCTTATCTCCCAGGAAATAGTTTACTCTCAAACCCAGCGGGATCTTTGTTCTTTTATCCGGCAGGTTCTCCACTTTCATTGAATTATTATCAAAATAAACCCGGTGAAAGGGAAGGCCCAGGTATCCCTGCTGATAAACGGGTTCTGCGGTCAGCATGAACTGTAATCGTTCATTCACGATCCGTGAAAAAGAAAGAGCTCCACTGTATGAATTCCTGGCTTTGGAAGGATAATGATCATCGCCATTGGGCCTGAGTTCAATAGGAAGGATATATTTAAGATTGTCCAGATATGCCTGCAGTTTAATGGAGAACTCAGTGTTTTTATCCGTGGATTTTTTGGAAAAATTTACATTCAGGCCTTTTGAAAAATAATCGTACTCTGCAGAAGCCGATAGTCCGGCCCCGAATGTATTACCATTCTTCTCATTTTCCATTGTCCAGTTCAACGATGGATAAATGCGTGTATCCGCATGCGAAGCCGAGGAAATCGAGAACGGATCTATTTTATCGGACGATGCTGAAGTATAATGATCGATCCCCGCTTCCAGTGAAAAAGTATGTTTCCTGTCCTTTTTATCCCAACGGATAAAATTCAGATCGATAGTATTTGCAATATCAGTCAGTTTTTCAGAACCGGTTCCCCCGGTTACTGCTGCATTATTACCGTCTTGTCTGTAATAACTCGAAACAATATTGGCTTCATCAAATTTGAGCTTGCGGGAATGATAAGCAGCTGTATCTTTTGAATTGTTCTGCGCAAAAGAGGCAAACATTGTAAGCACTAAACCTGTAATCGAAAGACAAATCTTTTTCATATCATCTGTTATCTATCGTCTATCATCGATCAGTTGCACCCGCAGCCACCTCCTGTTTTACCACCATTTGCACCGGATGCACCTTCCCGGTAAGTCTGAAAGCTCATTTCTGTTTTTTCGGATTTTCTCGCACCTAGCATCATTTCGCTGTCGTTAATGCGGTTCTTTTGATATTCCTTAACCGTTTTACAGGAAGTAAAAAAGAAGCCGGTCAGCAACGTGGCCAATAGAAAATATTTATTGCGCATGGAGCCTGATGTTTTTTGAGGTATAGACCTTGTCGAGTTCGTCTACAATTATACATGCCATCCCGTGAATCTGATTGATCAAATCCAGCCCAACTTTAATTCCCATGATCATAACCGGCGTGGCCATGGCATCAGCAATTTCTGCATTGGGACAAATGATCGTTACACTTTTGATGCCTTTTACCGGGAAGCCTGTTTTCGGATCGATAGTATGAGAATATTTTTTGCCATCGATCATGGCATATTTTTCATAATTACCCGAAGTGGCCACAGAATTATTGGTGATCTTTAAACTGGAAAATGATTGCCTGGCTGCATTTGGATCGGCTATGCCAATGGTCCACTCCTTGCCATCCGGTTGTTTACCCCAGGCAGTGAGATCTCCTGCCGCATTCACCGCCCCGCTTTTTACCTCTTTTTCCAGCAGCAAACGTTTCGCCATTTCTGCAGCATAACCTTTTCCAATGCCACCGAAGCCTATCCGCATTCCTTTTTCTTTTAGGAATACAGTTGATTTTTCTTCATCAATGATGATATTCCTGTAATTAATCAACCGAACCGCTTTTGCTGCCTTTTTCGGATCGGGCAATTCAGTCATTGTTGTATCGAAATTCCAAAAGCTTTTATCAACCGAACCATATGTAATGTCGAATGCTCCCTGTGTAAGAATAGAAATTTTTTTCGCTCTGAGGATAAGATCAATTATTTCACGGTCCACTTTTACGGGCTTTAAACCCGCATTGCGGTTTATCAGATTGGTCTGGCTATCCTCGTTAAATGTGGTCAATAATCGTTCAATCCGGCGAACCTCTTCAATAGCCAGATCTATCAGCTCCAGCGCTTCATTTTCATTATGCCAAACTATGGAAAATTCAAAACGGTTGCCCATTAACCGGAGTACTTTCCGGTATATTGAAAGTGTGGAGACCAGAGGTTCATTTATTATCATGAAGCGCAAGCTTTATCTGACTCACAAATTGTGCGCCATTTGCTTCAGGAAATCCTTCCCAGGTTTTTAAAACTTTGCCGTTTTCATCGACCAGCAGCGTCAAGGGGAATGCCCCGGAGGGATTATACTTATCAGCCAGCAATTCATTCCGTTTTTCCTGTTCTTTAGACAATTTATTCTTTTTCAGCCGGGGAAAATCAGCGTTTACGAGGACAAGTTTAGAATCTGCGTAAGCTTTAAATTCAGCTGTCTCGAATATTTCTTTTTCCAAACGGATACAGGGAATACACCAGTCCGACCCCGAAAAACTGATCAATATATTCTTATGCTGGTCATGCGCTTTTTGCCTGGCTGAGTCGAAATCATTTTCCCAGCCATTAGCCGACAAGCATAAAAAAAGGGAAATGAATAAAAGGGAAAATACGCGCATGCTGATTGGATTTCTATAAAATTACCCCCTATTTGCCGCATTCTATGTACGGCAAATATCCAATTAACATATGATTAATTTAATGATTTTAATCAAGCCCGAACATACCCTTATTCAATTGCTGCAAAAGTTGGGTTTTGAATTCAGCAGGTACAAGAAGAGAGATATTATGCGGACTTCCACCGTAAGAAACCATCCTGACAGGGATATGACGGATAGAACCGAAAAGCTTTTTAACCATGTCTTCTGTTAGCGAAATTTGATTCCCGACAACTGAAACGATGGACTGAGTTTTGTCCACCTCCACTGTTCCAAATGGCTCCAGCTCTTTTAATATCTCTTTCAGGTTACTGTCATTATCTATTGTTAGTGATACTGCTACTTCGGAAGTAGTGATCATATCGATAGGCGTACGGTATTTTTCAAAGATCTCGAAGATCTTTCTCAGGAAACCATATGCCAGCAACATGCGGCTGCTCTTGATGCGGATCGCAATAATATTATCCTTTGCTGCAACGGCCTTCACTCCTACCGATCCTGCTTCAGCAGTGATCGTTGTTCCCTTCGCTTCCGGTTTCATTGTATTCAATAGCTTAACGGGAATATTAAATTGCTGGGCCGGCCATATGGAAGCGGGGTGCAGGATCTTCGCACCGAAATAGGCCAGCTCGGCCGCTTCTTCGAAGCTCATCTGTTCTACCGGCAGGGTTTTATTCACGATGCGCGGATCATTATTATGCATGCCATCGATATCCGTCCATATTTCACAAACAGAAGCATTGATAGCAGCAGCGATCAGCGAAGCAGAATAATCGCTGCCACCCCGTTTCAGGTTATCTACTTCTCCTCTCGCATTCCGGCAGATATATCCCTGCGTAATAAATAATTTTTTCTTTGCGTGTTGTTTCAGCAGCTGAGTCAGCTTGATCTTGATACCGCCGATCTGAGGTTCGTCATATATATCTACCGTCATGAATTCAAGAGCCGGCAGCAAAACATGTTCGATCCCTTTTTCTTCGAGTAATACACTGAAGAGTTTTGTAGAAAGCAATTCGCCCTGGGCAAGAATATCTTTGCTTAGTGCTTCGCTGAAAGAAATTTTCAGAATAATATTCAGGAACTCGAAATGCTCCGCAATTATGTTATTTGCTTTCTGGATCGTTTCTTCATTCTTCAGCAGTTCTGCAACAAACGAACGATAATGCGCTTCCAGTTTTTCAATGGCGCTTTTAGCCGATTGCCTGTCCCCTTTCGAAATATGTTCTCCGATCTCCACCAATGAATTGGTAGTACCAGATAACGCAGAAAGAACAATGATAACGGGTTCCTGTTCCTTCACAACAAGATTGGCGATATGATGCATTCTTTCAGGACGGCCGACGCTGGTGCCGCCGAATTTCATGACCTTCATCGAAGCGATTCAATTAGTGGAGGACAAAGATAAAGTTTAAAGCTTCGTGTATTTTATAATGATCTTATTTGAAATTGCATTGCTTGTAGTGCTGGTAATGCTGACGGTCAGGGGATATCCATCACTCCTGTATGAATAAGCATATACAAAATTATCGGTATTGATACCTCCGACACCATCTTGTATTTCCGTCCCACTTATTACATTATTCGTACGAAAGCCTGCACCATAGGTAAAGAGATTTTGATAATTACCGAGATACCAGGCCTGCAGTTCCTTAAAGAAGCTCGGTTTATTATCATAGTTGTACTGGAATGAATTTCGCGTGGTCCAGAAAGTGTTGCTCCAAAGTGAATCAACACCTGAAACGATATTTCCGTTAGACAAAGTGCGCGTGTATAATATGCTGTCAAGTGTGATGAAAGCTCCCGGATTGGAGAGATCCCGAAAATGCATTACTGATAAATACTGGTTCCCTGTTGAAGCGGTGTAACGTGCAGTACGGGAATAAGATGGTGTTCCGGAAATATAATCAACAGTCGAATCAATCACAATGAAACCGTTTGAATAAGTCAGGTAAGTAACGGTTGAATCACCACTTGCTCCGTTTAAATAACGGTAATTAGCCGGCGTAGTCTGTGTTCCCTGGTAACGGTACTCTATCGTATCCGCCGATATCTGACCGGTAGCATCATATTCCGCTTCTTTTACTCTCCATAATCTCTTTTGTGAATCGTAATAATAACGATTGATCCAGATGGTATCCTGCCCGGAAGGAAGTGTAGTATCTAATTCTATAACCATGGAAACATATATACTGTCATTCTGAGCACCAGTTAAAATACTGGGATCGATTTCCTTCTGACAGGAAATAAAAAATGGAACGCATAGTATGGCTGCGGTAAGGATAAAAAACAGTTTTCTCATAGTGCTGTTTAATGCGGCCAAGATATAGAAAATTTCCCGGCAAGCTGAATTAAATCAGCCAGGACCGACTCATGAACCGGTATGCCATTTTTACTTCTTTCTGCCTCCATTTCCCTTTCCGGATCACCAGGCACCAACACTCTTTTTTCTCCCTCAATGGGTTGGGCATTTCTGAAGCCACCGATCCAGTCGTCCATATTTTTTTTAAATTCTTCAGAAGATCTGAAAGCATCGATGCGCATAGCTCCGAAAAAATGTCCTATCCCCTTTCCCGGTTGCTTTGCCGGCATCGGTACATAGGCAGGAAACGGAGGCACCCAGGGGGCATAATTAGCACCACTCAATAAGCCTGAAAAAATATCTACAATAGCACCCAATGCATAGCCTTTGTTGCTTCCATGTTCCCGATCACTTCCTAACGGTAATAATGCCCCGCCTTTTTTGAGAATGTTTGCATCGGTTGATGGTTTACCTTCTTTGTCCTGAACCCATCCCCCAGGTGTTTCTTTATTTTTTCGCTGAAGAATCTCCAGTTTTCCGTTTGCTGCAGTTGTTGTTGCCATATCGGCTACAAAAGCAGGTTGCTCGCCTGCCGGAACTGCTACGCAAATCGGATTCGTGCCAAGCATTTTATCAATAGAAAAAGTGGGTGCTACCAGGGGACTCGCATTCGTCATTGCCATACCGATCATATCATGTGATAAAGCCATCATTGCATGATGTGCGGCAATACCAAAATGATTACTGTTCTGCACACTTACCCAGCCGGTGCCTGCTGCTTTGGCTTTTTCAATCGCTACTTGCATGGCGAATGGTGCCACTACCAGGCCAAGACCACTATCACCATCTACTACTGCAGTGGAAGGAGATTCATGAATGATCTTTATACCGGGAGTTGCATTTACTCTTTGTACTTCCCATAAACGAACATATCCGCTGAGCCTGGCGACACCATGTGAATCGATCCCTCTGATATCAGCAGAAAGCAATGCTTTTGCTGCAGTATCTGCATGCGCTTCTGAGCAACCGATCTTTTGAAAAACTTCTTTACTGAGATTGAATAATGAGGAATAAGAAAACTTTTGTTCGGACATAGTTATGATGTGAAAATGTGGAAATGTGGAAATGTGGAAATGTAATGAAGATACTGCAAATAAAAACGCCCCTTCGGTGGAAGGAGCGTTACATGAAGTAAAGCATTTCAGAACGGAAGATCATCCACCGGTTCAGTGATATCACTCGGTGATGGTACATTACCCGATGAAGCTGCTGCTGTTGCAGAAGGCTGATAAGATCCGCCACCACTATCCCCGCGACCTCCCAATAATTGTATTTCTCTTACCCGGAGTGACAATGATGCACCCGGTGTTCCGTCATTACGCTGGAAAGATCTCACTTCCGGCTGTCCTTCTGCATACACCTGCTTTCCTTTCGTAAGGTATTGCGCTATTGCTGTACGATCTGTCCAGTATGCACAATCAACCCACGTTGTTTTTTCCTGTTGGTTGCCCTGGCTGTCTTTGTACTTTTCTGTGTGTGCTACAGTAAAGTTGATCACGTTCTTTCCATTCACGGTATTTACCACGCAATCCTTGCCGAGGTTACCGATTACCTGCATTTTAATCATAGTGCTCAAAATTTAAGTCCGTAAATATTATTAGAAGGGCAAGTTAACTTTATTCATGCATAAGATACCCCCTGTTTATTCACAAAAAGGCTCCGAACCGATTACAAACGGAACGGAGCCTTAAACTTAACCCGCACGAGAAAAAAAACCAAGCGACTTGAAAAGAACTGATTGAATCATAAATATCCGTTGAATGCAAACGGGTTGAGGTTAATCGCTGGTTAACGGGGATCAATATCTTGTTAAAGCCCCGGAATACTGAAACGATAACCGGTACCATGTATGGTTTCGAGGAAGATAGAAGGATCCGCCTTTAAATATTTACGAAGCTTGCTCATGAATACATCCATGCTTCTGCCAAGAAAATAATCATCCTTTCCCCAAACGGCCAGTAAAATTTCTTCTCTCCTTAATACTTTATTGGGATGCTGCGAGAGAAACCGGAGCAGGTCGGCTTCTTTTTGTTTAAGACTGACCTTCACTGATGGGCCGGTTAAACGGAGATCCGCATACGAAAATTCAAGGTTTCCCAGGCGGAACACCTGCGGCGTATCGCTGAACATTTTTTTTGTTCTTCTTCTGAATACTTCCAGCTTCATCAGCAGCTCTTTCATCGCAAATGGCTTTACGATATAATCATCTGCACCCCTGGTATATCCCTCCAGCCGGTCATCGAGCTGAGCACGTGTGCTGATAAATAGAATCGGAATCACATCGCTTTGCTGCCTGATCTTTTTAGCTACAACAAAGCCATCCTTCACCGGCATCATTACATCCAGCAGGCAGAAATCAAATTTATTCTTATCGAATACATCAATAGCGGATTGGCCATCCATACATACCTGCACCATATATCCATGCTCTTCCAGCGCTTCTTTCATCAGGTCACTTAAATGTTCATCATCCTCAGCCAGCAGTATCCTTCCCTTGTTTTCCATTTGATTCATGATTTAATGGTAATTCGATCACAAATTCAGTTCCCAGTCCGGGAATACTGTTTACATCAATAGTACCCCGGTGTCCGTCGACCACCTTACGTGTGAAATACAATCCGAGTCCAAGACCCTTTGAGTTGTGCAGGTTTCCATTTTGTGCCCTGTAGAACTTACGGAATATCTTTTTTCGCTGTGAGGGTGCAATGCCCGGCCCCCTGTCCTTAATGCTGATCATGTATTTCTTTTCTTCCGCTTCAGTAGCAATTGTTACTTCCGGATGCTGGGAATACTTGATCGCGTTATTGATAATATTGAAGAAGGCGAGATAAAGATTTTCTTCATCGCCCATTATTTTTTTATTCTCCTGCTCTAATTCCCATTTCACCGTTCCTCCTTTTTTCGTCAGCAATGGCTCCAGCTGAAGCACCGTTTTCTTCAATAGCTCATTGGGAATAAGCGCCTGCTTCTTTGTAGCCAGATGATACTGACCTGCTACAACAGTATTGATCAGGTTAGTGATATGGCTTTTAAGATAAGTGGATTGATAGCGAATTGATGCTACATAGCGATCATGCTTTTCCGGGTTGGAAGCATAGGCATGTCTCTCCAGTCCTTCAACAGACAGATCGATCACTGATAACGGCGTACTGAATTCATGTGTAACATTATTGATAAAATCCTTTTGTATTTCTACAAGGAATTTCTGCTTCATGAAATAATAGATCGACAAAGAGAATGCGATGAGCAGTACTAAAAGTACAGCGCTTGAATAGATCCAGGTCCGCATTTCGCTGATGATATATTTCGAACGGGAAGGGAAATACAGGCTTACATAATTAAAGGATCTCTTTTGAAGCATCGTCACTTTATAGTCAGTAAAAACATGAAAATCCTCCAGCTCGGATGATACATGCTCCAGCAGGCTGTCTTTTTGCGGAATGCTGTCGATACGGAAAAGAAAAGTATTGGCATCGGGCCTTTCTACAAGATCCGTCAGGGGTGCAGATACATTGTACAGTAAAGGAAGATCCTCGTATACTCCCCTGATCGCTTTCAGGACGGATGTATTGAATTCATTTTTCTCGAATGAATAAGTTTTATTCAGCCAGTATACCTGCATGCCGATGATCACTGCTATCAGTATTGACGCAATGACAATGATCAGTCTTGTAGTAAGCGAACGCATCGGAAATAAAGGTATGGATAACGAGCCGTTAACAAGGTTAAGCAGCCGTTAAGCAACGGATCAAATTTGGAAAAGGGTTTTCGATTGCGTCATATTTGGGTTGTAGTTTTTAATTCATCAAAAAATAATCACATGAAAAAGTATTTTCTGGGCGCTGTCCTGATGTTGGCTTTTGCAGGTATAGCAGGGGCACAGACCACTGAAAAAACAAAAACAAAAAACGCTGTCGCAAAGACAAGCGTAAAGAGTCCGACGACGACTACGGGCATTAAGACCGCTGGCATGCAGACAGGCGAAAACAAATCAACCGGTGTAACGACAAAGGAAAAAACGGAACCTAACAAAACAAAGAAGAAAGCAAGCACTGCCGGCAATGCAACGGCCATCCCGAAGGCTCCTTTGGACAAGCATCATAAGGCGAAAAAGAAACCGAAGAAGAAAAAATGATGATGCAAGTCGTCAGACGATCAATGGTCAGTAGGTCAGTCGCTTCGTGGGAAATACTGACTTACTGACCTAATATCAACTCCTCCACTTCATACTTCTCCACATAAAAACCATACTTGCGAAGTACCCGGAATAAAAAATAATCGATAATGGCGAAAATAAAAGTAACACCGAACGCCATGGTCCACACATTGGTCCGGTCCCTGAGATACATTTTATCCAGCAAAAAATGTCCATAATACCAAAGTGATAAGAAAACAAATACGCCGATCAGTAAAGGCACGATCGTAACCGTTTTCCGGAATGAAATTCCCAGCATGATGCCGGTAAAATATATAACCACCAGGGAAAACGGGTATGCCCACTTCTTAAAAATTAACCTGTTTAGTCCCCTTAATCCTCCTCTATTCATATAGTACACGGGCTCCCCATTGATCACCGAATCCCTGGCTTTATACAATTCCGTTAATGTCATTGATGAGATCTGTGGAGGCGGAGTGTAAGCATCCGGCTTAAACCCTTCTTCAGGATCTACATAAATCATCTTCAATAGTAATGTTCTTGCTTTTTCATCTGCTTTTGGCGCAACATAAGAGTCATACCAAAAAGCGAGCACGGCAATCAAAGCAAGAATAAACAGGTTCGTTGCTGAAAAAATGGATCGATGTGTGTTGTTGAACTTAAGAAAATCATGACTCCAGTAAATAATTCCAATCAGCAGGCCCAGCAAAAAAACGGTAGTCAATAATTTACCACCCAATAAACTCTGGATCCATGCAGTTTTAATTTCAAATGGAATATTCTTTCCTTTGAGATCATCTTTATACAGGTTCCAGAATTTAATGAATAAGTATGCCAGTGAAGCTGCCATTGCAAAAAGGAAGGGCAGGATAAATCTGCGGGAAAATAAAAAAATCTTCATTTTATTCAGTTCTCGCTGAACTAGCATCGATCAGTCTTCCAAAGAAAATGGCATTCATGAACAATTTAGTTCCACTGAACCAGAAAGCTCTGAAATTAGGATCGTCGGCAATACTGATCACTCTTCCACTTCCCACTGTACTTACCACAACTGCCGCAGAATTTTTTATTGCATCCAGGTTCTCGCGGCTCACCCAGCCACTTTGCAAAGGTTTTGCTCCATAATAGAATGGCGTAGCGTAAGGGTTCTTGCTTTTTTCGATAAACACCCGGTTCGCTTTGAACAAGCTCACGGTATTCATATTATAACCATAGGCCAGGGGATGTGTCGGATCAATTTCAGCTCCGAATATCGCTCCCCTTATCGCTTGTGAACCATCCACCTGTTCTTTATTTGTATAAACAGCTCTTTCAAGACTATCTACAGGAGATTTGGATCTTTTGAATTTTACATCTGTCACTCCATTCTGTGCTGCCCAGCTCACGGCTTCTTCAGTCAATATCAGCAATCCTCCGTTCTGCACCCATGCTTTTAATTTATCCTTATTGATCTCAGGATAATTTCCTCCCACCATGATCAGTGTATTATAACGATTCAGATCTGCCTGGTTGAATACAGCAGGCTCCAGGTGTGTAGAAACAATATTCATTCGCTGATCGAGCAAATGCCAGACTTCACCTGCATCAGTTGCATTCACATTTCCTCCCACGATCATGGCAATAGAGGGAGTTGTAATTGCCTGGAACCTGCTACTACCAAGGTCGATCCCTGTATTCACATTTCCTGTAGCAACAGGATAAACTTTCAGGTAATACTTATTCGCAATCCGGTTTATATCATTCCACACCGCATCGCTGTTCTTCTGTTGATATTTTACCGGGACCATCAGTGTACCGTTATTGAATTTTTTTGCTTTCCCCTCTACATTCATTTCAAATCCACCGGTTGCAACTTTAACGGTGATGCCTGACCGCAATAATTCATTCAACGCAGCTGGCGCCAGCAGATCATCCCACTTAATGAGATAAGCATATTCACTTCGTGTAGCAAATGAAGCAGGCGGCCCTACCTGTTCCACTTTAGCCCCCATTGAAAAAGGAGCAGTAAATTCTTTATAGGGAAGTCCGAATGCCAGGGGCATTGTCCAGGCAGTGATATCATAGAACAGGCTGTCCTTATAATCAAGTGTCTTATCAAAAATCGCCCGGATCAGGCTATGCTGGGGCTGATTCAATGATACCATGTAAGCGGTTTCTCTATCGAAACCGGGTGCCTGCGGATCATTTTCCTTCCAGGTATCCGGCAAATAATTTATTTCGATCTGGTGCCTTTTCAGCATTTGAGCAAACAAAAAAGTTTTATACGCGTCGTTCTTATCACCGAACACATAACCTTTAACCGGGTAGGCAGCAGCACGTGCGCCGGACTGCTTAAAAAAGTCACGCTGATATTCGAGAATTTCTTTCCGGAGATTTCGGGCACCTTCCAGTGTCGATAGCTCCGTTACAAACTGATTGCGGATTGTGAAAGGAAAACTTAAGGGGCCATTGGCTGTTTGTTGCAGGTGTCCACGTGAGCTTGCCTGCTCAAATAAAATTCCTATGCAACCCTGGACATCCGGATATGTTGATCCTTTTCCGTAATAAAAATCATCATAGTTCTCCTTTGTAAAATATAGCGAACCGATCCTGTCAAGGAATTGTGCATGATATTTAGCAAGCTTTGCAGTCAGCTCCTGATTTTTTTCAGGTGTCAGAGGATTTACGCGGGATGGTACTCCCGGCTGAAAAAAGAATGTTGCATTGCTTCCCTGCTCATGATGATCTGTGAGGATATTCGGCTTCCATTTATGAAACCATACCAACCGATTCTGACTTTCTACATGAACAGCAGGTAACCAGTCGCGATTCAGATCAAACCAGTAATGATTGAATCTTCCACCGGGCCACACTTCATTGAATTCTCTTGAATTCGGATCCGATACAAGATTCTTGCTTTTATGCTGATTAACCCAGGTAGAGAATCGTTGCATACCATCCGGATTGAATGAAGGATCGAATAGGATCACAACATGATCGAGCAGATCATCGATCTGTGGTCCGATAGCAGCAGTTAAATAATAAGCACCCAGTAATGCAGCATTCGATCCGCTTTGCTCGTTACCATGAATGGAATGTCCCATCCAGACAACGATCGGCATATCATCTATATTCAATGAACCTGACTTGGAAGGATCAGTTAACTGAATATGTTCCTGGCGGATCTGTTCGAGTTTTGCCTGATTCTTCGGAGAAGTGATGATCAGCAATACCTGCGGACGGCCTTCATAAGTATAGCCCATCGTTTCCAGTTTCACCCTATGCGGTGCGGCCTTGGCAAGAGCCTGCATATAATTAACAAGACGATCATGAGTAACATGCCATTCACCGACTTCATGATAGATCACATCCTTTGGTTTAGGAACAACAGGATCGTAAGCAACACTATCAGGCAGGTAATATCCAAGGGTTTGTGAACCAGCGGTCGTAGTAATTGTTAATACTAGCAGACTAAGTATCAATAGTTTCATAAGTAAGCAGTTGGGTATCACAATTTAAGGTATCTTTGCAAGCCCCCAAAGGGTCCTTTTCGGACAAAAATTTATAGAGAATTATGAGCAAAAGAGGGAAAGTGCTGGTAGCTATGAGTGGCGGTATCGATAGTACTGTCACCGCCCTTATGCTCCATGATGAGGGATATGAAGTAGTAGGCATAACGATGAAAACCTGGGATTATGCAGTAAGCGGTGGCAGTAAAAAAGAAACAGGCTGCTGCAATCTGGATTCATTCAATGATGCCCGACAGGCTGCTGTTGAACACGGCTTCGCACATTATATTCTCGACATCAGGGATGAGTTCGGTGATTTTGTAATTGAAAATTTTGTTGACGAATACCTCGCAGGCCGTACTCCCAATCCCTGCGTTCTTTGTAATACCCATATTAAATGGAGAGCTCTTTTAAAAAGAGCAGATGCATTGGGATGCGATTTTATTGCTACTGGTCATTATGCGAAGATCAGGCAGCATGATAACGGGCGATTTGTTGTTAGCAAAGCAGTGGATGATACAAAAGATCAAAGCTATGTGTTGTGGGGACTTCAACAGGACCTGTTAAGCAGAACCCTTCTACCCTTGGGAACTTATCGTAAAACGGAGATCAGGCAGATGGCTTATGACTACGGATATCCTGAACTCGCAAAAAAAAGTGAGAGCTATGAGATCTGTTTTGTTCCCGATAATGATTACCGCGGATTTTTGAAAAGAAGAGTGGAAGGGTTGGAAGGAAGAGTAAGCAATGGGAATTTTATAGATAAGGAAGGAAATGTTCTTGGTAAACATAAAGGCTATCCGTTCTATACTATCGGACAAAGAAAAGGCCTGGAAATAGCATTAGGCCGGCCCGTGTTTGTTACTAAAATTGATCCCGATACCAATACAGTTATGCTTGGTGATGAATCTGATCTCGAGCGAAAAGAAATGAATGTAACGAAGCTGAACCTTATCAAATACGATACGATCACTCCGGGTATGGAAGCCACAACGAAGATCCGATACAAGGACAAAGGCAGCTTATCGAATCTTTATCCGGAGAAAAATAATGTAATGGTCCGCTTTTACGAAAATGTAAAAGGCATTGCACCCGGACAAAGCGCTGTTTTTTATGAAGGCGATGACGTCATCGGAGGTGGAATGATCCAGTCGGGCAATTAGCAGTCGGCAATTCGCAGTTAATACCCCCATGGCAGTGGCGATTAAGGACTGATTTTCAGATAATAATAGAGTATATAGTACGTTTATAGGATGCCGTCTATGTTTAGCGGCAATTAGTTTGTAGCTTTATATCGCTTAAAAACGAACCCAGACTTATGAAAATCTTTTCCTTCTTAAGGCTAAACCTGGCTGCTTTGACTGTATTTGCGTTTGTTTCCTGTAATGAAAAAGAGGAGTTCACTACTGAGGCAATAACAGACTATGCTCCTGCAGCTGTTGGTAAATACATTACTTACCGGATCGACTCATTGGTCTTTACCAATTTTGGAAGGAATACTGAGACCCATAAATACCAGGTCAAGCATCAGATAGATGCGATCATCACTGATAATCTTGGCAGACCTGCTTATCGTGTTTTCCGTTATATCCGGGATACGGCAGGTACACAACCATGGCAGCCTTCCGGATCTTATTTTATTACAATACTTGATGATCAATTGGAAGTTTCAGAAGATAATCTGCGCTTTATCAAAATGCATTTGCCTATCCGCGACGGTAACAGCTGGAAAGGAAATAAATTCCTTCCCGATAATGCTTATGGCAGTCTCTATAATTTCAGCAATGATGATAATATGGAGGACTGGGATTATTATTTCGATGGAAGTCCTTCAACATTTACTTACCGTGGTATCAATTATGATAATGTTTACAGCATTGAAGAAGCGGATGAATCCATCAATGTGCCGATCGTAAATGTCAATTCTTATGCTGCACGGTCAAGAGCAGTAGAAAAATACGCGAAAGGCGTCGGACTCGTTTACCGTGAATACGAATTATGGGAATACCAACCTAATCCTGGAGGATCAGGGGGCCCATATAAAACGGGTTTTGGCATTACCATGTGGATGATCGACCATAACTGATTTTCCCCTTTATGCATTAATTTTGGAGGATGGCCATTAAATGCCGGTTCCAATGAAACGATTTTTACTTTTTCTTCTCATAATTACTGCAATTTCTGAAACGACCGAAGCACAATTGAACCGTTACATTGTACGGTTTAAGAATAAAGGCGGTACACCTTATACGATTGCTAATCCAACTGCTTATTTATCTATAAGGGCAATTGCGAGGAGATCTTCTTATGGTATCCCTATCGATAGCACTGATCTGCCTGTCACTCCATCTTACATTACACAGGTCGCGAATGTGCCGAATGTAACAATACACAATGTTTCTAAATGGCTGAATGGAGTTACCATCAGAACCACTGATGCAGCAGCTATTACAACGATCAGCGGATTCCCCTTTGTGCAAAGCGTAACAGCTGTGGCTACCCGTCCGGCTGGTGGAAGAACTATTGAAAAATTCCAGACAGGCCAGGCACCTTTGTTACCACCACAGCGGGGAATGGATATTGCTGCTGATTATTTTAATTATGGAACTGCATCATTAGCCGAAGTCCACCTTCATAATGCAGAGTTCCTGCATAATATAGGATTGCGTGGTCAGACCATGCAGATCGCTATGCTCGATAATGGTTTCAATAATTATACGTCTCCTTCGAACGATGCTTTTGATACAGCAAATGCTACTGGACAGGTATTAGGCACCTGGGATTTTGTTGCACGTGAATCAAATGTGTCGAATGATGGTACCCATGGCATGTCGTGTTTCTCAACAATCGTAGCTAATGTACCAGGTACATTTATTGGCATGGCGCCAAAGGCAAAATTCTGGTTGTTCCAGACGGAAGACAATGCCAGTGAATTTCCGATCGAAGAATTCAATTGGGTATGCGGAGCTGAAAGAGCGGATAGCAGCGGGGCAAATGTGATCTCTTCCTCGCTGGGCTATTATGATTTCGATGATCCTTCTCTCAATCACACCTATGCGCAAATGACTGGCAACATCACGATGTCTGCAATCGGCGCTGACCTGGCTGCTAAAAAAGGGATGCTGGTATTCCTTGCTGCAGGCAATGAAGGAAATTTACCCTGGCATTATATTATCACTCCCGCAGATGCCGATAGTATTGTAGCCGTAGGTGCAGTTGATAAGTTTGGTAATGTTGGAGGTTTCTCCAGTTATGGACCGAGTGCAGATGGACAAATAAAACCTGATGTGTCATCTGTTGGTGTTAGTGCAATTGTTCAGTATAATGGCGCTATTGGTTTCGGTGATGGAACATCTTATGCATGTCCGAAAATGGCAGGTATGGGAACCTGTCTCTGGCAGGGCTTTCCCGAATTCAACAATATGACGATCATTAAAGCCATTCAGCTTTCCGGAAGCAGGGCTGGCAATCCGGATGATCGTATGGGTTATGGCATCCCCAATATGAAAAATGCATTTGCGGGTTTATTGGTTTATTATGCAACATCTTCCTCTTCAATCACCGGTTGCCAGGTTACCATAAACTGGAACAGTAAGGATGTGGATGCAATGAAATATGAGATCGAGAGAAAAGCTCCGGGTGAATTGAATTACACCAAGATCGGAGAAAAACTCCCGGCAGCAGGATCTGTACTTGCAAATAATAGCTACCAGTTCGTGAATAACCTTACCAGTGGCTCTTCCGGAATCTATTCCTATCGTATCCGCCAGATCATCGATACATCCAGTGGTGGCTCTTTCATGGCTGTTTATATCGATACCACAAACATCAATATTACTTCTGCCTGTGTTGTTACGGGCGGAACGATTGTAGATCCCACAAAAAGACTCGTGATGGTTCAGCCAAACCCTGTATCTACAAATGTTGTTACACTGGTGGTGGAAACACCTGAAGCTATTCCCAATATGCGTATCATGGTTTATGATGGCAAAGGTTCTTTAATGATGCAAAGCACTAATTCAAAGATCGCCGGACGCAAGACCATCGATCTGCCGATCAGCAAGCTGGGCAAGGGAAAATATTATGTGAGAGTGTTCAATGGAGATAAACCGGTCGGTACTGCAGAATTAATAAGGCTATGATCTTTCCTCAGTCGGAGGGCTTTTGCAGAAGGGCGGTAAATAATGTATCCGCTTTATCCTTATAACCTCTCAGCAATTCCATTCCCATTAAATGTGAATGGAATTTTTTTATCAGGTGGTAGATCACATCTTCATTTTCCTTTTTGAACAACGAGCAGGTGATATAAAGGAATTGTCCCCCGGGCTTTAACTGTTTCCATGCATTCTCTGCGATCATTTTTTGTTTTTGCGCGAAATCTTCAATTTCATCTGCCTTGAAATAATACAGCTGCTCAGGTGTTCTTCCCCAGGTGCCGCTGCCGGTACAGGGCGCATCGCAGATGACAAGGTCGAACAGTTTGTCAGTTGGCAGTGGGCAGTGGGCAATGGGCTGGGATAAATCAGCGAGGAAAGATTGATAATTGCGTATACCGGCTTCAAAGAATCTTTTTTTCAGGTTGATCAGTATTGATTCGCGGATATCCGATACCGTTAGATCCATATTTCCGAGCCGGTCAATTGCAAGAATTGACTTACCGCCGGAGCCGGCGCAGCAGTCCCAAATTCTGATTCCCCCTTCTTCCGGGTCAGGGTGAACCAAATCCATCGACCTTTGTGAATTCATATCCTGTACTACAGCTTCTCTATTAAAAGCGATAATACCATCCAGCTTCGTGTTATTAAGCATCGCGAGGCAATCCTCTTTTCTGAAAGCATAATGAATGCCCGCTTTATCTAATTTACCCAGTACTGTATTCTTAAAACCGGGGCGAATTCTTATGAACAGATTCGGCTGCGCGAGTGTTGAAAGACAGAGTGCAGGAAAATCGATGCCATCACTCAGCTCTTCCCTGTAAGGAAAAATATCACTGGCATGTTTATTCAATCCGATCAGCGTGAGCTTTTCTTCCGTATCCAGCTTGATAGATTGATTGCACCGTGGTTCAATCGCCTCCAGAACTTCATTTGATTCATGTGAGCAAAGAAAAAGTGCAGAGAGGATCGCTTTTTCTAATGGCAATTCTTTTACGAGGTTTCCAGCTCTATAATAACAGTAACAAAGTTGTGCAATACATTTTCTGTCGCGCGATCCGAATTTTTTCTCCCGGGCAAACCAGGCGCGCAAAAAAGCACTTAAAGGCATTTCATTACTAAATGCCGAAATGATAGCAGCACTGGTATTGATATAGGAATGAAAGCGCCCCACTATTGCAATATAGAAAAGAAAATTATCATGGATCAGTCTGGCATATTTATAGATTAAGGTATGCTGCTTCCGGGTTCATCTCCGCCTGCCCACAATTTTTAAACCAGTTATTCTGTAGATAATACTACTCATTTTTTTCACTTAAAACTTTACAAACATGAAAGTCTACACTACTATCTTTTTAGCCTGTACGCTAGCAGCAATGTTCTCCAATAAAAGCAATAGCATTTCAGAAAGGCGTATCATTCCTTGCGGTGTAACTGTAACCGATACCGTAAACCCGCCCGTGATAGTCAGGACCACTTTCACCAGGACCTATCCCTCTGCTCAACGGGTTGTATGGTACCAGTATCGTCCTGTGAAAAACCCGGAACCGAATATGTGGTATTCGAAAATGGGCGACGATGACTACTATGTAACCTTCCTGATGAATGATAATGATTACACAGCCTGGTACGACAATAACGGAACGATGGTTTATTCTGTCAGCAAAATGGATAATATTGAGCTGCCGGCTGCTGTACAAACAGCCATCAACAACCAGTATGCAGGTTATTATATCAGGGATGTTGATCTGGAAACTGATAATAACATGACCGTTTATGAGGTCAAGATGGAAAAAGGAAATGATATATGGAATGTTCGTTTCCGTCCTGATGGAACAGTTTATAAGAAAAAACAAAGAATGATGAAAGTGGCGGGTGACCCTGCATTTGTCTCCGATTTTAAGGCCCGGTATCCCACAGCTTCCAATGTTGCCTGGTATAACTATGATGCTTCTGAAATGTATGAAGTTTCACCCACCGACTGGAATTTCGGTATGGCGGATGATGACTATGAGGTTCGCTTTTCAATGAATGGCAATGATTACGTGGCTTATTATGATAATGGCAAGTGGGTCCGTTCGGATATCCGTTACAGGGATGGCTCCTCCTTACCAACAGGTGTAAGCAGTTCCATCACTACAGAGTATGCCGGATATACCGTTGATGATGTTAACAGGGAAGAAATGATGAATGGAACCGTTTACGAAGTGCAGATCAAGAAAGGAAATCAGCGGTGCAAGATCCACTACAAGGAGGATGGCACAATTGTAAAAAGGAAATGTTCTAACTGATTACTGGTAAAAATATTTTGATGCTGTAACTGCACCCCCGGGTGTTTGTGTACTATAGGAAGAATCGGGTTTGCCTGATGCATTATACTTATAAATATAATCCTGCGTGAAATTATTCGAAGGATCAGTTGCATCTACAAATTCGATCTTAGTAGCGTTATTCGCATTATAAAACCCGATCCTTCCTAATACAATTGCTTCATTCTTCAGGATCATTGCATCCGTCTTTGTATCGTAGGTATAAGTCTGCGTTGCCAGCGGTGTTAAGGGAGAGCCCGGAATGGTCGATGCAAGCATGTCCATTACAGTCAGGTTCTGCCCGTTGGAAGAATAAGTGTATTGATTTTTCAAAGCCATGAATGCAGGGATTAATCCTGATGCCAGCCAATGCTCTTCCGTAATTATTCTTCCGCTGCCATCATACGTAAATATGGCGCTGTCAGTAACACTGAAACCAGCAATAGACAGGTCGAAAGCCCTGGAAGTATATTTTGAATTACTATAATGATAACGTGTAACAATACTATCCAATCCCTGCGCTAATAATACGGCGCCTTTCTGAATGGTTGAAGTAATAATGCCTGAGCCGTCTCTTTTGATATCAAAGGTCATATCGAGTGTCTGGCCAGCACCTATTCCAACAGTAGTTTCTTTGATAAGCCGGCCATTGCCATCATATGCATAAGTAAGAACTGTTGAGTCCGTTCCTGTTTGCGAATGGATCTTCACCAGCTTCTCTCCTCCTCCACCGCCACCGGTTCCCCAATCAATTTCTTTCTGGCAGGAAACAAATACCACTGTTGCCAGGGCAATAAAGCTTATCAGGATTGGTTTCATGATCTATTAAATATAAATAATACCTAGAGTTCCAGCAATGTTTTTACGGGATCTTTTCCAATGAGCAACTGCTCAGGATTTTCGAGCAATTCTTTAACCCTTACCAGGAAGCTTACCGATTCTCTTCCATCGATGATCCGGTGATCATAACTTAATGCAAGATACATCATCGGCCGAATTACTACCTGGCCATTCAGAGCTACAGGTCTTTCCTCAATTTTATGCATGCCCAGGATAGCGCTTTGCGGAATATTAATAATAGGTGTGCTCATCAATGACCCAAACACTCCTCCGTTCGTAATGGTAAAAGTTCCGCCCGTAAGCTCTTCAGCGGTCAGCTTGCTGTCTCTGGCCTTTGTTGCCAGCTCCACTACTTTTTTTTCGATATCTGCCATACCCATGCTTTCAACATTGCGCATAACCGGAACCGTGAGTCCCCGGGGTGTGCTTACCGCAATACTGATATCCGCATAATCATGATAAACGATAGCTTCTCCATCTATATAGGCATTCACCGAGGGCCACTCTGCCAGTGCAACAGCACAGGCCTTTGCAAAAAAGCTCATGAAGCCTAATCCTACTCCGTGAATCTCCTTGAACTTATCCTTGTATTTGTTCCTGATGTCCATAATGCGGCTCATATCGACCTCATTGAAAGTCGTGAGCATGGCCGTGGTATTCTTCGCTTCAACAAGGCGCCGGGAAATCGTTCTGCGGAGATTGGTCATCTTCTCCGAACGTGTATTGCGACTGAATAATTCGTTTCCGTTAAATGCTTTTTTACCGGGGGAAGACAATGCAGCAAGTACATCTTCTTTCATGATCTTTCCCTGGAATCCTGTTGGTTTTACAGTTGAAGGATCAACCTTTTTATCAGAGATTATCTCTTTTGCTACCGGAGTAGCCTTTAAGTTTGAAGTTTGTCCGAAGGACTCCTTCCGGAGATGTTCGGGGTTTGAAGATTGCCCACCGGATCCCCCGGAAGCTTCTTTTACCTCCTTCTTTCCCTTTCCATTTGAAGCAACTTTTTCGTTCTTCTTTTCATTGCCGACTGCCAACTGCCCAGTCGCAACTGTCGACGGCGCGGCTGCCGGCTGCTTAGCTGATTCATCAATACTCGCCAGCAAATCACCGATCTTAATGGTATCACCTTCCTTCGCTCCTGCCTGCTTCAAAACTCCTGCCTTCTCTGCATTTACTTCAAATGTTGCCTTTTCACTTTCCAGTTCTGCAATCACTTCATCCCTCTGCACAAAATCACCGTCATTCTTCATCCATTTGAGAAGAGTAACCTCACTAATTGATTCACCAACTGCAGGTACTTTAATATCGATCATTGAAGAATATTTGATGTAAATCTAATTAAATACTGAATGCCGTTTCAATCAGCTCTCCCTGTTCCTGCATATGCACCTTATTATAACCTGTAGCCGTTGAGGCCGACGATTGCCTGCCTACTATTCCATAGCTGAACTGCTTCAGGTTCATTTGCAGGAAAGATGCTGCCCCCATATTCAAAGGTTCTTCCTGCACCCAGAACCAGGTTGCTTTATTATACTTTCTATGCAGTTCTTCCAGTTGAGCATAAGGCAAAGGATAAAGTTGTTCCAGTCGAACAATGGCAAGATCATCTCTTTTCTCCTTTTGTTTTCTTTCTGCGAGATCAAAATAGATCTTACCACTGCAGAATAATACTTTTTTGATCTTTCCTGCATCCACCTGGTCATCGATCACTTCTTTGAAAGCTCCATTGGTAAATTCATCCATCAGGGAATAGCTTCCGGGATGACGCAGGTTTGCTTTCGGTGAAAAATTGATCAGTGGTTTGCGGAAAGGCCATGCTAATTGTCTGCGTAAGGCATGAAATAAATTGCCAGAAGTAGTGATATTCGTTACTACCATATTCAATTCGGCACATAATTGAAGAAAGCGTTCCATTCTGCCACTGCTGTGCTCTGGTCCCTGTCCCTCATAACCGTGTGGCAGCAGTAATGTAACTCCACTCATCCTGTTCCATTTTTGTTCACTCGCAGCTATGAACTGATCGATCATTGTTTGCGCTCCATTGGCAAAATCACCGAACTGTGCTTCCCAAAGCACCAGTGCATTGGGATTTGCCAGCGTATAACCATATTCAAATCCTAGCACACCATATTCGCTCAATAAAGAGTTATAGATCCTGAATTTTGCTTTGGCACCAGGCAACTGACTTAAACGGTTATAAGGTTTATCGGTATTCTCATCTCTTAATACGGCATGCCGGTGAGAAAAAGTACCACGCTGTACATCCTGTCCGCTCATTCGCACATTTTTTCCTTCCAGCAATAGGCTTCCATATGCCATCAGTTCACCAGTAGCCCAATCCAATTTACGTTCAGTTTCAAACAGCCTGATCTTGTCCTGAAGTATCTTTTCAACCTTACGTAATGGCTTGAAATCATCCGGCCATTGCATCAGTGATCTGAAAATTGTTTGAAAGGCATCACTGCTGATAGAAGTAACAGGTGAATGATCAAAATCACTTAAGGTCGCTTTTCTTAATTTTTTCCATTCAAGTTCCGGAGGCTGATAATGATATGGAAGCGGATGCTGCTTTACCTCATCCAGTCTTTCCTGCAGATCGCTCCAGAATTTCTTTTCCATTTCCTTTGCGAGCTCCTGCGCATCTTCCTCTCCATTTTCCATCAGGTATTGAATATACACTTCGCGCGGGTTCGGATGTTTATCTATTAATGCATAAAGATGTGGCTGTGTGAATTTCGGATCATCACCTTCATTATGTCCGTGTTTACGGTAACAAACCATATCGATAAACACATCTGAATTGAATTCCTGTCTGTACCTCGTAGCTATCTCCGCAACTTTGACAACTTCTTCCGGATCATCGCCATTCACATGGAACACGGGTGCCTGGATGGCGGCTGCAAGAGAAGTACAATAATCGGAGCTTCGTGCATCATCGAAATCGGTGGTGAAGCCGATCTGGTTATTGATCACGAAATGCATAGTGCCTCCGGTGTAATAACCTTTCAGGTAGCTCATCTGTAAAACCTCATAAACGATACCCTGTCCGGCCACAGATGCATCCCCATGAATAAGTATAGGAAGGATCTTATCGTAATCGCTATGATACATCACATCCGCTTTGGCTCTTGAAAAACCAACGACGACGGGATCGACTGCTTCCAGGTGTGAGGGATTAGGCATGAGTTTCAGGTGAACAGTTTTATTGTTCATGGTCTGCACCTCGCTACCATAACCCATATGGTATTTCACATCACCGCTGCCCATGGTCTGGTCCATTTTAGCGGTACCTTCAAATTCACTGAAGATCTGCTCATAGGTTTTGCCCATGATATTCGCCAGCACATTCAACCGGCCTCTGTGTGCCATGCCAATCACCATTTCATTTACATCGTGATCAGCGGCTGTATTAATAATGGCATCGAGTGCTGCAATAGTTGTCTCACCCCCTTCAAGAGAAAATCTTTTTTGTCCGACATACTTGGTATGCAGGAATTTTTCAAACATTACACCCTGGTTCAATTTTTCCAGGATCCTTTTCTTTTTTTCAAGAGGTAAAGGCTCCAGCATTTCTTTTTCAATTGCATTGGTGAGCCAGTCCACTTTTTTCTGATCACTGATATATTTGAATTCAACACCTACATGAGAAGTATAACATTTCTGCAGGTGCGCTAATATATTTCTGAGGGTTGTTGTACCCAGTCCAAGGATGGTACCTGCCTGGAATTGTTTATCGAGATCTTCTTCAGTAAAACCATAAAAGCTGAGGTCGATATTGGCACCTCTGTCCTTACGCTGACGAATAGGATTGGTCATCGCTTCAAGGTGACCTTTATTACGATAGCCAAGGATCATGCGGTATACGCTGATCTCCCGTTGCCAGCTGATACCGCTATCGGCAGCAACCGGAGCGGGTGCAATGGCTTTTCCATTCGTTTTTACACCAGCATTACTGACAGCAAAGTCGAATCCTTCGAAAAATTTTTTCATCTCGGGATCGACACTGCCGGGGTTCTTTAAAAATTCACGGTAAATATTCTCAATGTATTCCGGGGAGGAGTTGGTGATATATGAAAAATCCTTCATGAAATTCGTCCCCTTTTCTGCGCGGGGAAGGGAGTGCAAATATCGCTAAAAAAAAGGAAATGAACCATTTGCAAGAGGCCTTCTGTAATCCTTGCAGACTGCAATTAAATGCCTGAAAATTTGGCGGTTAAGCGTCTCAACCCTACCTTTGCAAACCTAAATCTATCGTAGAATGGCCAATCATAGTGCAACAAAGAAGGACGCCCGTCAGGCTGCAAAACGCCGTGAAAGAAACAGGTATTATGGTAAAACAACCCGTAATGCCATTCGTGAATTGAGAGAAGAGAAAGGAAAGGCAATGGGCGAGAAATTTCCTGAAGTAGCAAGCATGATCGATAAACTCGCTAAAAAAGGGATTATTCATAAGAATAAGGCTGCGAATCTGAAGAGCAAGCTGGCACGCAAAGCGAACGCAACGGCGAAATAATTTTAATCAGTATACTATTATTGAAGCACCTGTTTGACCGGGTGCTTTTTTTATTTAGAAGCTTACCGTTTGTGGTTTATTGTTTTCATTGTGCAATTCGAAATTTTCCAACAGCATTGAATATTCCTGCTAAAAGAACCATAAACGAAAAATGATAAACATTATCTTTAGATATGAAATCATGTCAATTAGCTCTGTTTCTCCTTATTACAGAAGCTGCAATTTCACAAACTACTCTCTTCGAAACTTCTAAAGGAACCCAGTCTCCACCCTATTCAGAAATTATCGATTGGTGGAAAAAGCTGGATGAAAAAAGCGGTAAAGTAAAAATGCTTACCATGGGCATGACGGACGCCGGCTTTCCTCTTCACCTGGTAGTGGTGGCGAATAATGGCGATTATAACTTCGATAATATCCGCAGGAACAATAAAAGAGTGTTGCTGATCATCAATGGTATTCATCCCGGTGAACCTGATGGCATCGATGCCAGCATGCTTCTTGCAAGGGATATCGTAATCAATAAATACAATATTCCGGATAATGTAGTGCTTGCTTTCATTCCAGTTTACAACATCGGCGGATGCCTGAACCGCAGTGATAAATATCGTGTCGATCAGAATGGCCCTGAAGAATTTGGATTCAGGGGCAATTCACAGAACCTTGACCTGAATCGTGATTTTATCAAATCGGATTCGAAAGATGCGAGAGCATTTGCAGAGATCTTTCATCTCACCGATCCCGATATACTGGTCGATAATCATGTAAGCGATGGTGCCGATTATCAGCATATCATGACCTTGCTCACTACACAGCATAATAAGCTGGGTGGAATAATGGGTGATTACCTGGAAAATGAATTTGAACCTGCTTTGTATGCATCCATGAAATCGAAAGGGTATGATATGGTACCTTATGTGAATTCTTTTGGAGATACTCCCGAAAACGGCTGGCCGGAATACTGGGATAGCCCGAGGTATAGCAGTGGTTACGCAGTATTATGGCATACATTCTCCTTCGTGCCTGAAACACATATGCTGAAGCCCTATGATCAAAGAGTAAAATCAACTTATGCATTAATGCAATCCTTTATTGAATTTGCTGCGAAGAACAGTGCACGCATCAAATCATTAAGAGATGAAACAAAAAGATCGGTTAGAACGCAGGTTGAGTTTCCATTGAGCTGGTCGCTTGACCGCACCAAATTCAAAGAAGTAACCTATAAAGGATTTGAAGCAGGACGAAAACCGAGTGAAGTATCGGGTCAGCCACGTTTGTATTACGATCGCAGTAAACCCTTCGAGAAAAAAGTAAAGATCTATAACTATTATGCTGTAAAGAATTCAGTAAAAAAACCTTCGGCATATATTATTCCGCAGGGATGGTGGAAAGTAACCGATCTGCTAAAATTGAATAAGGTACAGATGTGGCAACTGAAATCCGATTCTACGATTGAAGTAGAAGTTTACAGGATCGATGATTACAAAGCCAGTCCGCGGCAGTATGAAATGCATCATCCTAATTCTGAAGTGAAGATCAGTGTTACAAAAGAGCGCATGAAGTTTGCAAAAGGTGATTGGTTCATTCCCATGAACCAGGAAGCTAACCGCTTTTTAATGGAGACACTGGAACCGCAGGGCGAGGACAGCTATTTTGCCTGGAATTATTTTGATGCGATACTGGGACAAAAAGAAGGATATTCCGCCTATGCTTTTGAAGATATTGCTGCTGATTATCTAAAAACCAATCCTGATATAAAACAACAACTGGAGCAGCGAAGAGCCACTGATACAGCATTTGCAAAAGACGGAAGAGCACAATTGAATTTTGTATACCAAAAATCTCCGTGGTTTGAACCTGCCTATTTGAGGTATCCTGTTTATAGAGTCACAAAATAGTGTTTCTGGTTTCAGGAGAAACGAGAAACTCACAGACTCTCCGGATCATCCTCTACAGACTTAAACGTTCCATGCCCTACCATCAGGCTTACAATGAGAACAGCTACGCTCAGGTATCCAACCCAATTATAGTGTTGCATGCGGTGGTTTACTTTATCTGTATGGATGATAACGCCCGCAACCATAGATGCCAATCCCTGTCCCAAATGCTGAATGCTTCCGTTCACACTCATGAAGCTGCCGCGCTGATCAGTCGTAACAACACCACTGATCATTGCCTGTGCCATTACTATTCTTCCGGTTACTGCCATAAAAAGGATCGCAAAGAATCCGAGAGCAACGCCCAGGTACATATCGGGCATGTTGGTAAGAATAATAACAAGGAACAATGAGGAAAGCAGGCTCCACAGAAAAACGGGAAGCTTTCCTTTTTTATCTGAAAAGCGACCCAGGTAGATCGCTGCAGCAAAAGAAGCAATACCCCCCACCAGTAATATTAAAGGGATCTGCAGCTTGGTAAATCCTTTATTGAATTCAAGAAAAGAAGGAATGAAAGGAATCACCAGGAAATGTCCGAACATGAATAGCAATGAAAAAATGATGGCAGCCCGCTGACCCGGAATACTGAGGATCTTTTTCAGAGGAGAAAATAAAGAACCCTCTTCCTCCTCATTGATATGCTCTTTCATGCTGGGAATATTTTTCGCAAGAAAAGGAATGAGGATCAGTCCAAGTCCTGCGATCGATAAAAAAGGTATATGCCAGTTATTATTAAACGTGTTGGTGAGGTACAGCGATAAGGGAATACCTACAACGGAGGCAACCGCAAAAGCGCTCATCACTGCACCCATGGCTCTGCCCCTTCTTTCATAACTAAAAAGATCAGAAACAATTGATAGTACCTGCGCCCCCAGGATACCGCCAAACAAACCCGCAATGATACGGGCACCGAGCAGCATAATAAATGTATTGGAGAAGCCACAGGCCGCAGTGCCGATCAAAAACCCCACATAGGCCACGATAAGGGATTTTTTCCTGTCCTGTTTATCGATCACCATGGCGACAATAACCCCCGAGACAAAAGCGCTTACTGAATAAGCCCCTACCAGTACACTGAACTGAAAAGCTGATATACCGAAAGCGGGAATGAGATAGATGCTTAGCGGCACCATGATAATGAAATCGAGGATATGGGTAAAGTTTAACGAAGAGAGAAGGAATAATATAATCCGTTCGTGCCGGGTCATTCATTCAAAGATAAGGTCCCGAAGCATTCAATTGAGTGTGAATAATATTTTTTACAGGGGAGCTATGATTGTTTGTCAAGCGAATATGTGCAGTACAGTTTGAATCCAAGAATTGAACCTGATGATTCTTATTAATAGTTTATTGTAGCAAAAGGTACGGTTGATGAAAATGTTTTGATTTGGCATGATTTGAGCGTTGACAGATTAGAACGATCAATCATAACCTTAGAAAACTAAAACCGTATGAAAAAGTTATTCGCAGTAATCCTGCTCCTATCCCAACATGCCTTTGCTCAGAATTTTGCTATCGCCGACAGGAATTTCAACGATGAACACCCGTCTATCAGCGACGAACAGCCGAAAGTGTATATAATGAAAAACGGCAATTATCACCGTGGCTATATTAATAATGTGCCCTCCGGTATCATGACGGACTTTATCCAGAAATATGATGGTGCGGAGGATATTTCCTGGGTATTAAATGATAAAAGAGTAGACGGTTATTTCCGTTTCAGGGACCAGGATATAGTGGTGACCTATAAGAACGGCTACCTCGAAACCACGCGCAAGACCTATGAGGCTTCGCAGGTAAGTTCCAATATCAGGCGATTTCTGCAAAGTGATAAAGCAAAAGGCTTCGACATTTCAAAAGTGATCGAGATCATAACTGACAAAAATGTTTTATATGAAGTCATGATGCTGAAAGAGAACCAGCATTGTGTAGCCCGTTTATTCAAGAATTCACTGGGAGAACTTGAATTAATGGAGAAGATCTATTTTACGGAACCCGATATGACTAAGCTTTAAGGATCAAACTATATAATTCTTGATACTGACGCTTTGGATGAATGCCTGGCGGTAAATTCGGAACAACGTTTTTACTGAACCAGGCATCTCCTTCTTCTTTTGAGTTCCAGATCTCCACAACGGTAACACCATCATCGGCAGTATGAGCCGTATGCATAATAAGGCCTGGTGCATTTTTCAAATATTCGCCGATACCATTTAAGATCATTAAATATCCTTCTTTGGTTTGGCCTTTAACGTGGGCGGTAATAAGAATTGGCATAACATATTATTTTAAAAAATCTTCAATTATAGGAACTATATAATTCTTAGTGAAATATTCCCCATGATATCCGGGTAAGATTACCAGTTCAGCGTTCGGTAACAGCCTGTACGTCTCCAGTGCATGTTCGGCAGTGCCAACATCGCTGGTAGTATTAATAATTAATGCCGCCATTGTAAGCGACCGCATTTGATCATCTGTCCACCCTTGAAATGCTCTCATCCTTTCAACATCTCTGTTGAACATGTTCAATAATTTTTTATGATCATTATTCACTTTGAGAAAGCCTTCCTGAAATTCTTTGGGCATTTGATCGAGAGTAGCTCCTTCAAATCCATCCCAGAATTGTGAGGCGGTACCGGTTCTTTTATAAAATACGGAAGCGAGGATCATTTTATCAACCATTTGCGGATGCCTTAGTCCGATCTCAATGCATGTTTGCCCGCCGTTACTAAAACCCAAAAAATCCGCTTTGGATATCCCCAGGTTTTTCAGAAGTGCCGCCACATCATCCGCATCCTGTATAAAAGAAAGCGGAGTGCTTCTGTCGTCCGTACGGCCATGTGCCTGGAGGTCCATTGCAATGATCTGCCTGTTCTTTGCAAGAACAGGAATAATAAATTCGAAGGAAGTTTCGATAACCGAGCCGCCACCATGGATGAGGACAAGTGGTTTTCCTTTGCCATGGACTTCATAATACATTTTTATCCCGTTGACATCGGAGTAGCCTTTTGTTTGCATTTATCAAAAATAAAGGAAGGAAATAAATAGACTACAATAAACTCTCGACTGCTAACCGTTACACTCTCTCCCACTCTTCTACCTCTCCTTCCACGACAGTAAATAACGGATGCACAATAATAATTTTTTCCATTTTTATCTCCCGGTGCTTTTTCCGGTCCCTTTTATACAGTTTTTTTAGCAGGTGCCCGAACTCATATTCAACTTGCAAATGAGTGACCCTGATCTTAGTCCTTTTAAAACCCCAGTCTATTTTCTTGTTATCGAACTGATAACCCCTGCTTAATGCTTCCTGATATATCTCTGAAAGATAGTGATCGATTGCTTCAACAGGTCGTTTCAATTTTTTGAACCGATGTAATTGGGGATGATTCGTATACCCTTTTGTTTTACCCTTCAACACATGTTTGGCTAGTAAGGTTTCTCTCCATAGAGCAACAAGGGCTTTTGCATCAAGATATTTCGGGTGAAGGGACCAGATTCGCATTAACCAAAACTATTCAGCCAAAACTATAAATTTCTGGCTTATCAATTCCTTATTGGTACGAAGAATAATGGTATATACTCCCGGCACCTGAATCCGGAATTTTATATTTTTCTGTCCATTAACCTGAACCCGCTTTATTACTTGTCCGTTAGCATCGACAACAGATAATAAGAGATTGTCCAGCTCATTGCTATTTAATTTAACGTTCACTTCTTCACCGGTGGGATTGGGGTAAATCAATAGTTGATCATTCTGGAGCAATTCAGGCTTCACAGAAGCATTCGTCATTGTTGAATTGCATGTTCCGATATAATCACCATGTGAAAGATGTTGTGCAAGAATATTCTTCGGTATGCAAAGAGAATGTCCATTATGACAAACATTGACCATTTGATTACTGCTGTTACCAGCGGCACAAACAATACTGTTGCTGGCATTGAAGGAAATTTTGTTATTGCCCAGCAATTGAATACTATTAATAATTAATGTTGACGGATTACCTGCCCACCAGTTCGCATTGGGTGTAACGGCATCACTGAAAACTTTACCCGGAACATAAATATCTCCAGCATCGCAGGCATTGCTCAAATGTTCCAGATCAAATAATCCATCCGCCTGCTCAACGGAAACCCTGTAATGTTCAGCAAAGGTCATTTGCGGATATATATTCGAGGTAGTAACATTATCATCCACATGCCATATCAATAACCCCCGCGGAACAGGAAAAGCAGCATTTCCTATAGTGGACTGCATTCTTGCCTCTATGATAAAATACTCTTTTGGATCGAAAGGATTACGGAATCGGGCCATCGTGTTACCATCCTGAGGTAATATCACATGCTGGTCGGTGATATCGATTATATCCACCCAATTCTCCTGTACGATGAAAGGTCCGCCTGGTGGTTCAATATCTCCTGTTTCCGTGTTACCACTCATTAAAGAATACCTTCCTGTGCCATACGAGAGGCTGGTATAATCATAAGTATCCGGCCAGCCCCAAATCATATGACCCATTTCATGAGTTATCCAGAATAAGTTTATGCCAGTATCCCAGGGAGCCTTAAATGTAGCTCCCGTAATTTGCCTGGTGAAGGCACCATTGGGGGCCACCCAAAACAGATCATGGGTTCCACCAACTCCTGGTATCCATGCAGTGCACATGAAACTTACTGATAAAAAACCTCCTTCTTCATAACCAGCTCTGTTCATTGCTCCGTTCGCCAGTGATAATCCACCCCAGTTAAATGCTGGCTGGCTAGTTTGAAGCCATGCAAGTGCCTGGTAGCATAAGTTAATAAACTCAATAAATGGTTGCGAGTTATACCAGGAAGCTGGCTGAGGCGCCCTGAAATATCCCACTACATCCTGAGTGAGATTTACTTTACCACGACTTTGACGAAACCAGTAATCGCGAAGTGAACTGGTGACGTGCGGTTCGGTATACCCGATTCCGTTTACCAGTTGTGTTGCACGGGAGAGACTTACATCAGCAGGGGCATCAGAAAAATCGATCAGTATCATCAATCCCCGAAAATTTTGCTGACAAAATGCAACTTGAAGATGAAAAATTATTGCAAAAAATAAAGTTGCAGATCTTGTAAGCTTTGCATGCATGACTGAAGTTTTGAATGACGCGGAAAGTTAGAAGGGGATACTAAAGATATAATAATATTTGATAATATTAGCTGGCTATTTGTAATACCACATTTCCAATTTTTTGACCGCCTGCTACATAAGTATAAGCCTCCGCAATTTGGTCCAAAGAATATTTTCTATCGATCAGTGGCTTGAATTGTCCTTTTTGAATTTTATCCTTAATAAACTGAAGTACTACACTGGAATTTTTCTGAAAATAGAAAACCACTTTCTTTCCGCCGGTAATCTTTGTTAACGGAAGAAGTAAAATATTGATAGCCCCGTCGGATGATGTATAAAGTCCTTTTTTCTTCAAAAGATGTTTGCATTTGAAGAAGCTGCTTTTTCCAACGGAATCTAAAATGAAATCGTATTGCTCATTCTCCTTTGTAAAATCTTCACTTATATAATCAATTGTCCTATCAGCTCCGATTGATTCTATCAATTCCCTGTGTTCTCCCCTGCAGGTTGCGGTAACATGCACTCCATAAGCTTTTAAGAACTGAACATAAGCGGAACCAATAGCACCCGTTGCACCAATGACCAATGCTTTTTGTCCTTGTTTAAATTGAAGACCCATAATTTGCCCTGCTGCATAATATGCCCCTTCCATACAAGCTGCTTCCTCAAATGCCAGGTTGCCGGGAATAGTAAGCATTATCTTTTTGGCTTTGGCTTCTGAAAGAATCATATATTGCCCATGAGATCCAACAGGAACTAATCCTCCACAAAAGCCCATGACTTTATCACCTGTTTTAAATGTTGAAACATTTTTACCAATTGATTCTATTTGTCCTGCGAAATCTGTACCGGTTGTGAAATGCTTTGGCTTACGAAGTCCCAGCCACATTCGCATTAAATAGGGTTTGCCTTTAAGGATATGGCAATCGCTGCGATTAACAGTAGCAGCATGAACGCGAATGAGCAATTCATTGCCATTAGGTTGAGGTGGATCTATTTCTTTTATTCTTAAGACAGGAGGAGGACCATATTTATTACGAAATGCCGCTTTCATTATTATTCCCTTTGGTCCTGAAAATATATTAAGTAACAGAAAGCATGTGCACTAAAAACCGGGAAGACAGTAGGCTGTAAAGAATTCGACAATCAGAGGTCTGTTCATTTGCGATAACCTTCGGTCCCGAATCCTTCCCCCTTCCCCGTCTGGCAATATTGCCGGAGACTTTCCATATACCGGCCCCAGGTAAAAGTGCAGATCGCGTAAAAATCATCTTCTTCCTTCCATCCGCCATGTGAAAAACGGACGCGGGTTTTGCCATCATTTTCATCCAGCATAAAAGTAAAAATATGTCCAACCCATCCATGCGGACTTTCCACGCATTCCCACCGAAGCATATCGGGCGACTTGCTTTCAACCACTTTCATATCGGGACCACCCATTTCACCGAAACGAAACTGTATAATACCGCCTGGTGAAGCATCACCTGAAGTTTGGCGGGACCACCATTGTGACAACCCATTAATAGTGGAAATAGCCTCAAATACTTTTTCCCTGGAAGCACTAATATGAAAGAGATGTTTGATGGTGTATGACATATAAATGATTTATATGGAAGGTACAGGTTTCAGACTATTTCCCCTTAAGATTTCACGATTTTGTCACCTGCGAAAATGTGTCACGTATGTGTGAAGGCCCTGTTCAATTTTTGCCTTGAAGTGATCTGTACTGCTAAAATCGATGTCATCGTAGTATTCACTTATGATAGACTGATTGTTGAAATTTACAGCTGTAATTTCAAGGCTTTGAGAAACAGTTTCATTGACGTTTGTTTTCTTTTCAATATTCCAGGTACCGGTATAGGTTATGCCGGCATTTGAATAAATAAGTGTTCCATCGTCATGAAAAGTAAAATCTCCTTCCCGGAAAGGCAGGTTGTCAGAGTTGCCTCCAAAACCGGTAGTATTAAGATCGGAAATATGCCAGGTGCCGACAATTCTTCTATCGTATGATTTTAGAAAATCTTTGCTGCAACCTGAAAACAAGAATAAAGTGAAAGCGATCAGCGAAAAGTAGATTTTTTTCATACTACTGAGTTTTAGTAATATAAAGTTCGCAGAGGTTTACTCAGAAGCAATGGCCGTAAAAAGTATTAACTAAATTTTAGTCGCGCTCAACGTCAACCCCGGTTCATTCAGTATGAGCGAGATCACATTATCATTTTGGAAGAGAAATTTTACTGTTACTGATGGCGCGCCCTGATAAGTAAATTCATGATCGCCGATCCGCCATAAAGCCCCTCCGTTTGTTCCTAATTTTCCGAGAGATATCATTTTTCGCATATTGAGGCGAATACTGAACCCATCATTTGGGCCGGAACCATATTTATAATCGCCCAGGTATTTTGCTTTATCAGCTTCTTCTACATTCAGGTATTGCTTACCGTCAGCATCCCCTAATGCCTGGAGATAATCCAGCAATTGCTGTGACCTGGATTTATCGACACCCTCTGTTTGCATGCCATTTTTAACATGCTGTACTAATGAAATTCCGTGCGGACCAAAATTCTTTTGAATGCCCGGACAGGCATTGATCATCGCCTTCACTGTTTCATACTCACCTAACATGGCATAAGTAAAGATGGTAGGAACAGCTCCTTTACTGATCAGATAATCGACAATATCCTTTCTTCCTACATGTGATGCTGCTCCGATGGCAGATTCCCAGTCGCCGAATCCCCAATCCCACTCTGCTTTTGCGAGTTCAGGTCTTGGATCAACAATTGCTTTTAATTTATTAAGATCAAAATGCGATACACCAACAACCTCTGCAGCTACATCCAGCTTTATAGCAGGATATCTATCGTGAAGAGTCAGATCGAATAAACGACCAGAATTAACTGATATAATATTTCTCGAAAAAACAATGTTGGGTACTGAAGCCGCTAACATTCCGAGCACAGAACTCTTCACAAGTATGCGTCTGGATAAATAATTTTGTTTTTTCATTACCTTAAGGTAAGGGGATGCGATAATATTTTTAGAAAGAGAAAGGATGAGTGGTTCATTTAATCTTTACCCCAAATAATTGCAATATTATTATCAGCATTGCAGCAAACAATGATATCGGCTTTCGCATCTCCGTTTAGATCGGTCATTGCAATTCCTTTCGGATGCGTTCCGACAGGTATTCCCTTTCCTACTATAGTTTGGTTTCCCTTGTTCATGATAAAAAGATAAACCTGGTTACCTTCGAAATCCGAAGTAGTTATATCATTGATCCCATCTCCATTAACATCACCAATAGCAATTCGATTGGGATTGCGGCCAGCCTGAAAAGGCGAGCCGATAAGTTTTGTAAACCGTCCCATACCATCATTGATCAATACAGTCAGGCCATCTGTTCCCTTACCTTCTGCCATACTGCTCGGAGAATTAATAATTGCAAGATCAGGCTTACCATCCCCATTAATATCCCCAATCGTAAGTCCGAATGGGTTATCTCCACAGGGGAAGGGAGAACCATCCGCTTCTTTAAAGCCACCCTTGCTGTCGGACAAAAGAAGGGTCGCATTATTGCTCTCGGCGTTCGTAGTTACAATATCCTCTACATGGTCACCATTTAAGTCGGCAGCACGCAGACGCTGGTAAGGACGCTTTCCCACTTTAAAGAATTTTCGCTGATCGTCAGAAGAAATGGAAGGACCTCCAAAAATGACCTCTACCTGATCGTTACCCCAACTGTCAGTGGCGAAGTCGAGCCAGCCATCTTTATTAAAGTCGCCGGTTGCAATGCCGTGAACATGCGGTATTCCTTTCGTAACAATCCGCGAATTTTCAGTTGCAGTGAAATTTCCTTTTCCATCCCCGGAAAGAATGGTTAAGTATTTTTTTTCGTGATTGGCAAAAGCCAGGTCCAGGTTGTTGTCCTTATTAAAATCAGCTATACAAATGTCATTCGGTACAGAACCAGCATAAAAAGGAGAATGCGCAGCTGGTTTGAATTCACCTTTTTCATTGCCCAGGAGAATAATAACGCTGCTATCCGTTTCGCTTGTTATAGCAAGGTCAGTGTAATTGTCATGATTAAAGTCGGCAGCTTCAACGCTTCCGGGAGAATTACCCACTTTGATTTTGCTTATACCTTCTTTAGGCGCAAAGTTCTGCTTCCCAGAGCGTGTTGTTTGCCCACAACTATATAAAAAAACAGATAAACAAATGGCCGTCATGCAAGTCTTTTTCATCTTCACAATTTTTACTGAATAAGATCAGAGTTCAATTGTAAAATTAGTTCCACTTATCGCTGGTTTGCTCCTGTTTACATAAAGTGACCAGTATGCTTGATGAAATGCCAGCAGCCATTGTATCCCCCGGGCGCCCGGACGTTTGAATCCTTTTATTGATATTTTATTACAGAAGGTTTAGGAACATGTGAATCTTTATCTGCTGAAATAGATGCAATCTCTTCACCAGTATTTGATAGAAATACCATTCTGCCCGGTTTATCTTTTTCCTGAACAAAATGAATTCTTATGGTCCGGTCTTTAAAAAGATCATAGGAAACAAATCCATTATCTGCCTGTACAAAAGATGCGATCAGTGGTGACCTTGCATTTGACTTTACTATGAAATAAGTGAGTTGTGGCTGTAATCTGTCCTCTGTTTGATTCCAGATCTTACTATCCCTCCATGTTACTTTATAAACTCCCGATTGCCTTTTTTGAAATTTGATCCTGAAAAATGTCTGTGACCCTCTCTGATTCAACTGCGATGTTCCGATGATCGTGTAGTCACTAACCGGTCCATATTTCTTTTCAGTTTCTGTCCATTCTGCAATGGCATCCCTGGCAGTATCCAAAGAAAAAAATTCATTCAATCGCTTTTCATCTTTATTTATTAATGCCTGCAGATAAGAATCAGTCCTTGCATTCAATAATTTATTTTCTTCTACAACATCTTTCATTTGTCCGCCGAAAGCAAGCAGATCCACTGCCTCCTGTCCCTCGGCTTCGATCAACAGCTGATTAATTTTACGGTTTGCAACAGAGATGGTGCCAATAGATACATGGAATTTGGAACCCGACTTCATAGAATACGTGCCGGCATATTTATCAAGGTTCTCTTTTTGATGAACAGGATTCAGAACTGAGTTCTGGCAGGCAGCTTTTCCGAATGTAATTTCAGCGAGTTTATTCATAACAGGTCTTCTTGTGCTGCCCGCACGAATTCTCGAATTGGCGAGAATAATGAATATGTATCCATCATCGGGGTATATTCTTAAATCTGTATTCCAGCCCTGCGGTACTGCATCTCCGGGGTGACTAAAATAAACAGGTGAGGTTTTATTTTCAGTGCGGTACCATCCGTAAGCCTGATCGTTTGGACCATAGCGGGTAAACATTATTGTTTTGGTAGCATCACTAATGAGCTTATTTGAATTTATTGCCTGTGCCCATTTGAACAGATCATCAACCGTCGAAAGCATGCCTCCATTGCCCATCAGGTCCCACAATGGAACATGTCCTTCCCATTGGGTAGTCCAAGGAAAACCATAATCGGTCGGACCGTCATTATAGCCGTGCGCTACTTTGGTTTCATAATTGAGTGGAATGGAATATCCTGTTTCGTGCATGCCTGCAGGCTTGAAAAGATTTTCCTGAAGATATTTTTCATAGGGAATACCGGATACAATCTCTATGATAGCTGCGAGTAATGCGAATCCTGTATTGGAATAACTTCTTCCCTTTCCTGTTTCATAGCCAGGAGGAAATCTGAGAATACGGTGAATGTATGAATTGCGGTTCTTAATGGAATCTCTTGCAGTTTGGGAGATCTGGTCATAAAAATCATCATAAACGAGGCCGGAAGAATGTGTTAACAGGTGATGTATCGTGATGTTTCTTTTGTCGGAAGGAACTTCCTTAAAATATTTAGTGATTGTATCGGTTAGCTTTAGTTTTCCTCTTTCTACCAGTTGCATGATGGCAGTGGCAGTAAACGCTTTTACAAAAGATCCTATATCGAAAAATGTGGGGGGTGTAATGGGAATTGCTTTTTCCTGATCGCTCCATCCATAGCCTTCCCGTAAAAGAATGGAATCATTTTTTGCGATCAGTACAGCGCCGGAAAAACCGAAGGCGCCTGCAGTTTCCATATAAGATTTGTAGCAGGCTTTGAGATCTTTCTGGCTATAGCCAATAGTGGTGAAAAAAAATAGAATAAATAACTTGAAGAGGATGATTCTCATCAAGCATTAAGTTAATACAACTGCATAAATTAAAGACTGATCAATTGATGAACGGTTAAATGTAGTGCCGGCACATTGATCCTTGTCCTATGGTGCATCAGGAATATTGGGTTCCACCAATTTTATCAGTTTTTCCAATGATTCCTGCCAGCCTAAATAGCACATTTCTGCCGGAATAGCGGCGGGAATTCCTTCCTGGGTAACTTTAAGATCTGTTCCGCAGATAACCTGTTTGAGCCAAACAGTAGTGATCATTTCACCCGGTAAATTGGGGTCATCAAATTTGTCGGTATACTTTAAGAACTTACCGGGCTCCAGTTCCAGGAAGTTACCGCCAAAGGAATGGGAACTTCCTGTTGAAAAATTGGTGAAGGACATTTTATAAGTTCCCCCAACACGAGCTTCGTGCTGATGTACTGTACAAATAAAACCATAGGGAGGCAGCCAGCTAGCCAAGGCCATTGGGTCTGTGAATGCTTTATATACTTTTTCAGGGCTTGCTTTAATAACTCTGTGCAATGAAACGCTGTTGGTCGACATGATAATTTGTTTCCGTTAAAGATACAAAGCAGAAGCTTATTCTAACCGTCCTTACCTTCTTCCCGTCTAAGTCTTTTGTAAATTTGTAGTCTCATGCAAGATTTCGTCAGAAAAGATTCTGTGGTCAGAAAAATCTGGGGTAAAAGTGATACTGTGCTTTTCATTTTTGCAGGTGCTGCAGCTGAGTTTGCATTGAATAAAGCTGTCGACTGGTTATACTTTACAGGCCGGCTGCCAACAGATCCGATCGGGCGGTTGTTTTCTACTGTTAGCTATGCGCGGAAGATCATATTTTACCCGGAGACCGAGGCAAACAAAACGATTGACGGGATCAGTAAGATCCATTCGGTGGTAGAACAAAACAGGGGTGCCAGCATTCCCGACTGGGCTTACCGGGATGTATTGTTTATGCTGATCCACTACTCTATTGCATCATATGAATTGCTTGAGAAGAAATTAACATCGCAGGAAAAAGAAGACGTTTATAATGTGTTTTACCGTTTTGGTCTGCGGATGGGATTAAAAGAATTGCCAGCAACGTATGTGGAATGGTTGCCTGTCAGGGATGAACATCTTCAAAAAGACCTGCAGCAAAGTGAATACACTGTTGATCTGTTTAAGCAATACAAAAAGCACCTGGGCAGCTTTCGTTACAAAGTATTAATTGAGGGACAAAAGCTGGTCGTCCCGAAAAAAGTATATGATCTATTGCATTTCAAAAGAATGCACTGGCTGGCACCGGTAGTACCTCTATATAAATTCAGCCGGTTAATAAAGATGGATTGGCTAATTAAGAATTTAATCCTTCCATCGAAGTATAAGAAGGAAATAAGGGAGTTGGATGTGAGAGGATAACCGAGTGCCGTAAGTCGCGGGGCGGTCATTGTGCAGCATCGATCTGGCTTTGGGGGATGAATAAATTGAGGCACCAGAAAAATCAAGAGGAAAATAGCTGAGAGTACAATTATTCCACTTCTAACTAATGATAGTTTTATTCGCTTTTTTTCACTTGCAAAATAATTTCTAAACATCTCTGTGAAGAGGCCGAGTACCAGGAAAAAATAAATTAAAGGCAAAAGCGCTCTGAAAAAATCCACTTTTTGAGTAGCGAATTGTAGAGGCTTTGAATTTTTCAAATAATTATAGGTTTCCTCGCTTCGCTCGGAATGACAAGGTGGTTGGGGGATAAAGGAGCAGACTTCTCGCTGCGCTCGAAGTGCCAGAAAAAAACTTCAACACTTGAATTTCGAACGAAGTGAGAAATCTGGAGCGGTTGCCAACCTCTCCTTGTCATTCCTCGCCCCGCATCGCGGGGCGAGGAACCTGAAATTTTTTATTTTTTATCAGCTCATACCTGCTCCTGATACAACGGTGTACTAATATATCTCAATCCTGAATCTACAATTATTGTTGCAACCGTTTTTCCCGGCCCTAATCTTTCAGCAACTTTACAAGCGGCAACTATATTCGCACCTGTAGATGTTCCGGCAAAAATTCCTTCTTCTTTTGCCAATCGCCTTGCCATATTCATAGCATCTTTTGTGCTGACCGTCATTATTTCATTTACAATATCCGGTTGCCATAAGGGTGGCACAAACCCGATCCCGATACCTTCAATTTTATGCGATCCGGAAGGACGTCCGGAAAGAACAGCAGACTCCTCCGGTTCCACCGCAATGATTTTGATACCCGGATTATGTTTCCACAATCGTTTTGTCACCCCATGAATGGAATGTGCAGTACCAACCGATTGAACAAACGCATCTATATTACCTTTTGCCTGCTCCAATATTTCATCTCCTAAAGGATAATAACCTGTTTCCGCATCATGATTATTCAATTGATCAGCCCACCAGTGATCTTTTTGCAAGCTAAGATCACCTGCAGTTTTGATCATTTCTTTGATCAGTGTTTCCGTGATCTTTTTATTATCACTTTTAACATCGGTGATTTGTCCGCCAAAAGATCTCATCGTAATTCTTTTTTCATTGCTGAATGCATCGGAAAAAACTGCATGGAACTTATAGCCTAGAGCAGCACAAACGAAAGCGAGAGAAACTCCGGTTGTCCCCGCAGTATATTCCACTATTGTATCACCAGCCTTAATAAATCCTTTTGATCGTGCCCCTTCAATCACCGATTTACCCATTCGGTCCTTCATACTACCGGTAGGATTGGCGCTTTCCATTTTGGCAACAATCCTGGAACCATTAGAAGGAATGATATTCTTCAGTTCAACAAGTGAAGTATTACCTATTGTATTAATGATACTCAAGAGGCAAATGATTTTTCAATCCTCATAAAAAAGTTCGCACTCCGCCGTGATCCGCTCTTTCGACATAGTAATCAATTTAACCGGCCTTTTCAAATTATCGTACTCGATAATATCCTTTTGATCTGTATAACTTACTTCTGTTAACAATCCATTCTTATCATACTTCGGAGTAAATATTATTGTTTGCACTTTTTTTTCGCGTCGCTCCATGTAATTTATAGCTATTAGGTCCTGCCGATCATTATACTCATATGTATCAATCTGCTCGAAACGATTTACAGAAATTATATTGTTGTTTTCGTTGTAGAATATTGTATCAATATTATTGTTTATGAAATGAATTTTTAATTCCCTGATAGACTTGTCGTAATAAGGTTCACGATATAGATCATCGGTATAATAAACCGATACCTCATTAACTTCACCATTAGCTAAAATCGACACCTTATTTTTGACTTTCCCTCTATAATCATATTGATATAAAAAGGTTTGTTTTCCCAATTTCGAGGTATCTCCTATTTGTTCATGCAGTATCACTAAGCCCTTTTCATTGTATGTGTCGATCGCTGCGCCTGTCATTTCAAAAGGACCGTAGGAATTAAGCTTTAGAATAACCTTTTTGACTTTGTACCTGGTTAAAAAACCATTTGCGATCTGACCATTAGCCATTATTGTTAAAATCAAAAAAACTATCAGCAGTTTAATTTGTCGCATAAACAACTATTAAGGTTATTCTATATTTTAATTTCACTCTCAGCGATGAGATCAACTATATCACCTGCAGCTTCGTGTTGTTCTTTTGTGATTTCCATTTTTTTAGCTTTACTCAATAATTTACCGTACTAGTTTTATCCGCTTTCAAATGCAATCTAATTTGGTCAATGAAGAACTGATAATCATCTTCCGGCATTGCGTTTCGGGGAAATAAGAATTGAGTTGGACCATTAACTAATAAATAATTCTTTCCTATTTCCACGTGAGTGATGGCAAACCATTTCTGAATTTCTTCCTTATCATCCTGAACAACTGTAAATGAACTTTCGTTCAAAATAAGCTTATGATACTTATAATTTTCATTGTGTCTTATGAAATCCTTCACAGTTCTCCGCCATTTAATAATTTGCGCAGCCTTAGTATAATATGGAACAAAGGAGATCAGTATTGCTATTGGGAAAAGGAACACCATCCAGGCATTTTTATTTGTTATAATTGAATAAACAGTTAAACAAACCGAAATTGCTATAACTATGATCATAGTAATTAACTCTCTCCGTAACTGTGGACTCATTAGAATATTTTCCTGATTATTTTTGAAATATATTTCTTCGAAATCCTTTCGGTTAAATGTTAGTGGTATTATTTTTTCAATTTTCTCCACTTTATTGCTATCCGATTTTTTGTTCCAAAAATTCAGTATCATTTCTCAGCAAAGCACTGAGGCAATCGATGGCATCCTGTTTTGTTTGTCCTGTTTTATCCGACACATACCCCCCCTTTACTTTCTCTTTCAATCCGAAAAACGACTTTACTTTTTTAGGTCTTTTGTAGAATATACAGAATTCAAAATTGCGGGGGTCACCAACTGCTGAAATGGAAAGTCCTTGTTTCGCATCAGTATTTTCTACTTCAAAGGAAGGGGAAAAATAAATTTCTTCCTCTTTAGCTTGAGTTATTTTTTGGAGGTAGTCAACCCAATTGATACTTCCAAATTTATCAAGAACTTCTTCCTTTGGGATCCTTCCTAATTCAAATATCTCTGGATTCAGCGGATCGCAAAATGAGGCTCGTAAATTCATATACAGAATTAAATTTTGATCATCACACTACCACTATAAGGGAATTTACAATTATTTAGTGAAGTTTTGCAGTTTTAATCAACACAGAAAGCACAGAGTTACAGAGTAACACAGTGAAGTCTGTTGCATCTCAGTGGCTCTGTGATCTCAATGTTTTTTACTTCTTAACCGGTTCATAATAGAGCAGCATTGAACCGGAGCTTTCAAATTTTTTTGTCCTTACCAATTCCAGCGGGATCCTGTTACTTATCTTCTCAAATAAAGACAATCCCTTGCCTGCAATGATCGGCTGGATACAAAGCTGCAACTGATCGATCAGATTCATATTCAATAGCTCAATGATCAGACTACGGCTTCCTGCTAAAACGGAATGACCTTCCTGCTGTTGAAGTTCTAAAACTTCTGTTTTAAGATCGCTTTTCGCCAGGCTGGCAGATCTCCATCCTGTTTCTTTCAACGTGCTGGAAAAAACAATTTTGGGAATATTGTCTATTGCCACTGCAAACTCATCCATGGATTTATTTCCGGAAGGATTAATAAGAACATTTTGCCAGTATTGCATTAGCTGGTAAGTGATCCTTCCATAAAGAATAGTGCCTGCGCTCCTCAGCAATTCAGTATAGTGGTCATGTATTTCATCATCTGCGATCATGGAAGTATGATCGCAAAAACCGTCGAGGGTCATGTTGATGGCGCCAATGATCTTTCGCATACTATTTTTTCTTTTTCTTTGAAGCTTTTGCAAATCTATTGTAATCCAGTGCGAGATTAACCCAATACTCCAGCTGCTTTTTAGAGCTTAGCACATCTATATCAATAAAAGCAAATCCTTTCATCACCTTGCTGGTAAAATCCATTGGACTGCAGCCTTCCTTTTCCATCACCTCATCCGTTTTTGCAGGATCAAATCGTATCATGAGGCGTTCGGACTCTACACCAACACACATTTTATCATTGACCATAAAGCAAAGTCCACCGAACATTTTCTTCTCTTCCACTTTTTTGTGAGTTCTTGAAATGATCTCCCTGACGCGATCGGCTAAAGTTTCATTGAAAGCCATGAATTATTTATTAAAATATATGAAGGGCCACCTGTACGGAAGAAATTCTGTGGTTAAAAAATTCTAACCCGGGCATAAAGCCACTTTAGTAGCCGGTTTACTTTAATCGCAAAATTCCTTTCCAGTGTTTTTGCTCTGAATAAACTTTTATACTCAAGAGCTTCCAATTGACTTTTCCATATATATCGTACTGAAAAGCTTTTTCGTCCTCTGTGGGAGTTATTGTGACCATGACCAGCGACCAATCAGTTCCACTTGAAATCCCTAAAAAGGGAACCGATGCGCTTACGGGTATAAGTTTGCCGGAAGTTTTTTCTTTCCCATACTGTAGATAAAGTTTATATTGGCAAGTCCAGTTCTTTTCAAGCGTAACTTTTATTACATCATTTGAGTTAGTCATTGTAGATTCTGCCGGATTGATCTTCCAATAATGTCTTGAGCTGCTATTCGCGTCTTTCCCTGTATCTGTTACAAATGAAAGCAGCACTAATACAATAATTATTGATATAAAGGCTCCCAATTTTGGCCGCAAATAGCCAAAAGCCCTGAAACAGTAATAAATTACCGTAATCATCGCGGCGATATTCAAGACAAGCCAAAACAGGTAAAACATATTGTTATGTTTAGTGTAACCGTTTAATCATCCTTATCTAACAGAAGCAGGCCCAAAGCCGCGGTGCACAGTTGTGCTTTGGAATGCTTCGCCTCCTCTCTCAACACAAAATGTCATAGGAAATATACAAATATTTTGAAGCTGGAAAACCTAACATGTTACAGGAAGAGTTAACAGTAAGTGCCAAACCTATAATTGCTATTTATTAGCCCATTCAACATATTCCTTATTATTTGAAAACTGTTTGTAGGTAATACGCCTCAATTCGCCCTCTATTTCCTTTCGCGTCAAGCTTTTTTCACTAACAATGGTCTCTGACTGTTTTGAGTCTGAATTTGCAAATATTTGTAATTGGGAATTCAGGAAATTAAATCCAAATTTCTGGTTGTCTATCCAGATGGGTTTCATGAACCTCTTTTCCCAATTCACAAAATGTAAAAAAGTATCAATAATCGGGACTTCAAATTGAAACATCGATTTACTATTAAGAAATTCAGCAGTTATATGTACTTTACCATCGTTTTCTAGTGTAATTTTAATTCGAGCATTAAGACTTCCTTTCCAGCACATTGGGATCCTAAGCTTAGAATTCCACGTGGACAAGTTGTCG